>JGI24918J38489_100529_pt1 | contig 37452 bp, 26 predicted proteins | sample LinPfosmplate6_FD_38489 | JGI IMG/M metagenome (IMG submission 38489)
TGCAGGTCGACTCTAGAGGATCCCACCTTGAAGAAGGGAAACGTTTTCTTATCGCAAATCTACGACGGGTACCAATTGGCGCTGAAAATATCCGCGAATTCCATCTATGGTCTGACCGGCACGGTCACGAGCGATATCTGTTGCAAACCCGTCGCCGCCTCGACCACCGCCACCGGCAGAGAACTTCTCCTGTTCTCGCACGAAGTGAGCGAAGAACTGTATCCGAAAAGCGAGCTTATTTACGGAGATACGGACAGTATCATGGTCCGGTACCCACTGGTGGGGTTCGATCCATCGAGAAAAGACTACACCGACCAGGAAAAAACGGGTTTCGTGAAACAATCGATGGACTGTGGCGTTCACGTCGAGAAGGTGGTGTCGAAACGCCTGCCCTGGCCCCACTGCATGGAACGCGAGAAAACATTCTATCCCTTCCTGCTATTTAGTAAGAAACGATACGTCGCCATCAAATACGAAGACCCTACCAAACCGCAAGTTATTTATAGCGGGATTAAAATGGTCCGTCGCGATGTCGCGAAAATCGTACAGAGCATAATGGGCCCGACACTGGACATTCTTTTGTATGAGTGCAACGTCGACAAGGCCGTTGAGTATGTCCGAGAAAAAGCACGAGACATGCTTGACGGCAAATTCGCCCCCGATCAATTCAAAATATCGGTTGCGCTGAAGAAGGTGAAAAAACAGAAACAGGCACAACACATTTTGGCCGAGCGCATGTATAAACGCGACCCGGGGAACGCACCCCAAATGAACGACCGGATGTTCTACATATACGTCGTTCTCAGCGAGGCGGAAAAGCGGGAAATCGTCATGAAACAAAACCGACCAACCGTCCGGGCCCGGAAGATGGTGGTGTCGGGCGACACCCGGGGCCCACCCAAGTACAAGACATCGATTGATGCCGGGTATAAAATAGAAACGCCGGAATATATCGCGGAGAAAGGTCTTCAGATAGACTATTACCACTACCTGACGAACCAGCTGATCAACCCGATCGCAGATATGTTCAAAACGGAATTCAAAAACCCCGAAGACCACATTTTCGGAAAAATAAAATCGGATCACTACGTGAAATCGAATAACATGCAACAAATAACGGACTTCTTCAAACGAATGAAATGAGATACATTTGGGCGGTCGGTCGATGTGAGAATTTTTTTGTCCCCATATCGCAAATAAAATAAATAATTCGTGTTAATATAGCATCATAGATGTCGAGAATAACCGGTTCCTTGCGCGTCGGTGGTAATATGGTTATGAGTGGTGGGTTACAAACTATGGCGTACACCCCCACGAGTGATGACATATGTTTGAGCGATATACGTCAACACACCATCCGCGTGGACAGGAAAATGACAATTAGGCTCCCAGACATTCAAGATTCTACGACCACACTCGAGCGTGGTGGCATAAACTACACGTTAATAAAAAACACCGAGGAACCTATTGCTATCATACCATGTGGAAATATGCACATTCAGTACTTGGGTGAAATATACGACCATCTGACGATAACTACAAAAAAACGGACGATAATCAAACTAACCAGCGACATCGAAGCGTGGGTTGTAATGAGCTATGGCAACGATCGCGAATTACTCAAACGCAATGAAATGCGTGTCATGATGTGTCGGGGGGACAACACTATTGTGTCAACATTGGACGGCGTCAATTATCGCCTACACGGGAACACAATATTCACAATACAGGCTAATTCCGCCTCCTATAACCCACGCTCCAATATATTCATTGCTGCGGGGCGTGGGTTGAATACACTCGGGTACTCGGTTGATGGGGTGGACAAATGGTTTGGGCTGGGCGATTCCATATTCTCCGTGTCCGGAAACGGCGTCCATCACGACCCTGGGACTGGTATTACTGTGGCGGTCGGCGAGGGTGATGGTGTATCCATGGCTTATTCATTTGATGGGGTGGTATGGGGTGGTTTCGCCCAACCCAATATACTAAACATTCGGGGAAATGACGTGTGTTGTCACGATGGCATGTGGGTTGCAGTCGGGCAGGGAGACGAATATAGCGTTGTGTATTCGAGCGATGGGGAATCGTGGCATGGATGCAACACGTCGTCCGACGAGTGTAAATGCGTTAGTTATTTGCATGGCGTGTGGTATGTCGGCGGGAGTGGACAGGACGGGGTTGGACAAATACTTCGTTCTACCGATGGCATAAAATGGGACGCTACTGCCATCCGAACGCTCAAACAAGTCAATGATATCGCATATGGATCCGGAAAATTCGTGGCCGTCGGTGAGGCGAGCGATAGTGGCGGCAGTTTCATAACATTTTCGTCGGACGGTAGGCGCTGGCACTCCGTGCCTGTCTCGCCCGATATTACCGGACGTGGGAACGCGGTGTGGTATGACAACGATGCATTCAAGTGGGTGATGGGCGTGAGCGAAAGTTCGTGTATACTGGAATCATATGATGCACTGAACTGGGTTGTTTGTGAGCGACCCCCCGACCCCGCGTCAACACCGGTTGATATAGTGTCGTCGGTCACCCCATACAACCCATCGTCGTACGACGACGTTGTGTGCGCCGTGGGAAGCGGAGAACACACCATTATGGTATCCACCGACAACGCGGCGTCATTCACTGGACTGGGCAATCATATTTTTAAAATTCAGGGTTTCGATGTTGGGCGTCATAATGGTGTATGGGTGTCCGTTGGCGAGGGTGGCAACACCATCGCATATAGCCACGACGGCATTGCGTGGATGGGGGGCAACCATGATGTATTTACACACAGAGGTGTCGCGGTAACGCACCACGACGACCGGTGGATCGCCGTTGGGCAAGGAGAGCATACTATAGCGTATTCAATGGATGGCGTGCGGTGGATTGGTATTAATCGCCCGCCGTTACGGGGGACCGGGCTGTGTGTGCATAGCCACGGAGATATGTGTATTGTTGGTGGTATGGGTGGATGCTCGCTTGCATATTCATACGTGGGCGACACGTGGACGCCGATCAATGGGGTTTTTGATAAATACGCCAACTTCATTTGGCACACGGGGGATAATTGGGTCGCGTTCGGAGATGCCAATAAAATGGCTGTTTCGGACAACGGGGTTGACTGGACGGTGTCGGATTTCACGGCCGCTCGCTGGGCCGAGAGTTCTATTGGTAGCAATATCATTCGATATTCCACCGAAGGGGGTGCGGTGGAGCAATCGATTAGTGTGTGATCGGGATTGATATGTTACACTTGCCGAGTATAAATATCTAAAACTATATATACAATTACAATATGTATACTACAATGGCATTTGAAGTCATGAAGGGGTGGGCCCCCCGCATATTGACGTACGCCGGGGGAACAAGTCGTAAAGATAAGAATCAGATACTTGACCCGGTATCCACCGCGATAAAAATATCTCTATTGAAATACAGACCCGTAGGTACGAAATTGGGTTTGGGCAAGAATCGTATATATTTCCACAACCCAACGTTGTACCAAGGTCTTATGAGGCACGTACAAGGGGACGAAAAGTCGGACATACACGTTGTTATATGCGCCCTAGAAGATTTTGTTGTTCGGTACAACTCCGCAAACCCAGACATTCTTTATTTGCACAAAGCAATCATAGATGGGTTGACGCGACTAATGGATTGCTATGGGACCCCCGATGAAAATATTGTTTCGCAGAATATCAATTATTTCATCCTTAAATTATCGAAGATAGGGGCGAGAATGGATGATTCGGCGGGTGACAATGCCAACATTTCGATTTCGATACACAGTGACGGGAAATCGGGCAATAGGTTGGCAAATGCGGTCGGTCGGGATACGGTGTTCTACGATCATTTCAGGGATGTATGGGGCACAGGAGAGATAAAAATAATATGTTCGATGCTGGACGAGCTCGAGCGCAGTGGGGACAGCGCGTCGAAACAGTCCGCGTACATGAAAGCCATCCACAGGATCGTGGCCGAAAAGGATGACCGCACGTATGCGTTCGTTCAAAAATTGGTAAAATATTAATACTGACACTTATTAAAAAACACCAACGTAGTTTTATTCGATTTATTTATTTATTATGTACCCACTACCACAAAACCACCAATCCGATCAAACCCAACCCAAACCAAACAACCTCATGCATCTGTGTCTATTCATCATTATCATCTACCATCGCCTCACTCCCTATCACACTCGATGTCCGAGCCATCCGACATGTATGGAGTCACGGGACAATCATACAACTCCCCGTCGGATATCTCGGAATCATCTTCGTCATCACCACACACCTCAGGGGCAATACTTTCTTTTGACCACCCAAACACGTCACTATTCTGTTTCAGGATATCACGCAACCCGATATCGCGAGTACCATCCTCGTGGCTGGCATTTGGGCCCGGTTCATTTTCGTTGTTGTCGTCGCCATCGAAAGACAGTCTCGCGCGAACCGCATCGACTCCGTCTCCCTCACCCAAATTCGTACGCGATTTCGCCGCCTTGTCCTCGCGGATGTCCGCGGGTTCCTTATCATCCTTCTCCTTGGTTTTTTGTGTCGGGGTCACGCATTCGCCGTCGGGTTCCGCCTCCTTGCGTTCTTCCGCGGGAAGCGCGTCCTCGAGCGGCGGAGGTGTGTCCGAATCCGCCAGAGCGTCGCGCGCGCGGTGGTTCGCGCGCGCGCGATTCGTTTCGTCCGCCGCCTTTTCATAAATCGATAGTTCATTGGGTTTCGTCCGAACAGTTGCCCACTCCAATGCGATGCGCTCGGTCCTCTTCTTCCCTTTCAGGTCCTTCAGCGACGCGTCTTGTCGAAAAACACGAGCAAACATTCCGTATGGCGTGACGTTTCGGTGGGGCTTGGTGGGTGATTTCTGTGCCTCGGGGGGGTCCACAACCGCCCCCGCAACCACATTCGCATCCACAACCGCCGCAGCAACCACATTCGCATCCACAACCGCCTCCGCAACCACAACCGCCTCCGCAACCGCCTCAGCAACCACATTCGCATCCACAACCGCCTCCGCAACCACATTCGCACCCACAACCGCCTCCGCATCCACAACCGCCTCCGCAACCGCCTCCGCAACCACATTCGCATCCACAACCGCCTCCGCAACCACATTCGCCCCCGCAACGTCGCGGGCATCCTTCCTGTTCTTGTTTTCAGTTTCGGCCAGCTGCTTGAAGAACTTCAGGTCATCCCCATCTTCGTCTCGGACACGTCGCCATTTTTGGGCGATATGTTTCGTCCGTTCGGAAAAGGACAGCTTTTTGAGTTCATCGTCCAAATTGTGGAATCGGACGAACATGGCATAGGGCGTTATTCCGCGAGAAGGTTTCGATTTTTGTTTCTTTGTTGGGGCATTGTCCGATTCCGCGACGCGCTCGTCGCGCACGCGCTTGTCGTCACCAAGCACCATCATCTCGTCCACGCACCTGCTAATTACCAAACACCTGTCCACCAACCCCCGGTATTTCTCCGGGGCACGTTCCACCACATCTCCGATGCCTTCGTCAAATACATTGGCGCCAACAAGTGCATTCATCATGGTCGAAAAGGCGACCGCGTTGTTCTTAGCCGTATCAGAGATGAAGATGACGTCCGTGTTCTTCATGTTTGACATTTGCATTTGCATTTGGTTGGTGATATTATTTAGTATTTAAATGATAAATGTAAGAGTAAGAATAATAATAAGAATAATAATCCGGATGAGTTTCGAGTAAGAAAGTGGGGCGTGTGGTGTGTCTGTATGCTATCGATTAGAGTCAGGGCTTTACATAGGGAAGTATTCATTTTTTAGTATTTTTTATAGGGACGCCCTCCCAACCCACTTGCCACCCACCCGCCCACCCTATTTATGATTTTGGGTATATGAAATATGTGTTTACCATGATCGTCTCCATAAAATGCTGGGACGGGGTGTGTGTGTGCATACACACCGAATACGCAACGGAGTCTGCATTAATCACGGAATTGGCGGGAATGCGCCATCCCCAAGGTACACCACTGTCAATAACAAGTGGGGTTTTCGAAAAGCTATATGAATATATGGTGTACAACCACACCCGTCGCCCAGACGTAGGGTCGCTGAAACCACTCATAAACACACCAGTCCACGAGTGTCTCTGCGACGATTGGTACGACGGGTGGTTCACGCCGGATATGGCGTTTTGGATAGAATGTCATGCCGCGTCGGAGTATTTGTGCATGGGGGACGTATGCACCATGATCGCCGCCCACATAGGATATTTGGCGAATACGTGCGGGTCGCGGTGCGATGTGCGCGAATATATATCGGGGCAACACCAAGACGGCGCCGAGATGGTCATGGATATCCGCACGGGCGATCACAGAGTGATGACGTCCACACAAATACGAACGTACGCGGAAACAATTCTTCGGGCCATTGGGCACTGACCGATGAACGCGACCAGTCATAGTTGTTGTTGTTGTTGTTGTTTTTTTTTTTCGATTAAAGGGTATCCCGCGACATATATACTATAAGTAAGTACCAACCAACACACACACAATGAATGTCATCAAGCGCAATGGCGAAACGGACCCGGTATCGTTTGATAAAATCACGCGCCGAATCAGTCAGTTGGCGCACGGTCTCGACATAAACCCAATTTGGATCGCGCAGAAGATATGCGCACAATTGGTCGACGGAATCCTGACGCGAGATATCGACGAATTTACGTCGCGGGTCGCGGCCAGTAAGTGCACCACCCACCCCGATTACGGGGTTATTGCTGTACGAATTTCGATTTCGAACCACCACAAAACGCACAAGTGCATGTTGCTAAACAGTTTCTCGGACAAGGTGGAGGTCATGTACGACGCGCACAGCGACCCGAAGAAAAGAATTCAGCTCGTGTCGGACGAGTACTACGCCACGGTGCAACAACACAAGCAAGTACTGAACGACATGATCGATTACGAACGGGATTACGAATTCGATTTCTTTGGATACAAGACATTGGAGAAAAGTTATTTGCATAAACGCGATGGTGTTTGTATCGAAACACCCCAAGACATGATTCTCCGTGTTTGCATCGGCATTCATGGCGACGATATGGAACGAGTGCGGGAGAGTTACGACAATATGTCTGCGAAATATTTCACGCACGCATCGCCCACACTATTCAACGCCGGGTCACCAAGGGCCCAGTACCTGAGTTGTTTTCTGTGTGGGGTCGACGATAGCCTGGAAAGTATTTACGATTCATACAAGGATTGTGCGATGATTTCGAAACACGCGGGCGGAATTGGTGTACACATTTCCGATCTCCGGGGAAACGGTAGTGTTATCCGCGGCATAAACGGGACATCCAGCGGTTTGGTCCCGGTGTGCAGGCAGTACAACATGACGGCACTACACGCGAACCAGGGAAGTAGGCGCAAAGGCAGTATCGCTCTGTATTTGGAACCCCATCACCCGGACATATTCGACTTTCTCAATCTGAAGCGTCCCCACGGCGACGAGGAACGCAAGGCGCGCGATATATTTCCCGCGCTATGGATTTCCGATCTGTTCATGGAGCGCGTGGAAAAGGATGAGATGTGGAGCGTGTTCACCTCCAACGAAATACCCGAAAAGCTGACCGAGGTTTATGGAGACGAATACAGGCGCTTGTACACGTCATACGAGGAACAGGGATTGTATACCGACCGAGTTCCGGCAAGAAAGATATGGAAGGCCATCGTCGAATCGCAGATCGAGTCGGGGACACCGTATATTGGGTACAAGGACGCGGTGAACCGGAAGAACAACCAGCAACACTACGGTGTAATCAAGTCTTCCAATCTGTGTATCGAAATCAACGAGGTTTCCACCGCAGACGAATACGCGTGTTGCACGCTCTCGTCGATCTGTCTGCCTCGGTTCGTGGATGTCGTGTCGAAGGGGGGTTCCGCGGACAATACAAATACGGATAAAAACAACAATAACCAGGACTTGGCGGTGGTGAATGAAGATGGTGCTAATTGCTATACATTCAATTACGAAAAACTTATCGAGATCGTTCGTATTATCGTGAGGAATCTCGACAATATCATTGATAAGAACGTGTATCCCGTGCACCAAACCGAGAAATCGAATATGTTGCACCGCCCTCTCGGCATTGGGGTACAGGGGTTGGCCGATGTTTTCATAAAGTCGCGAATCGCATATGATTCGCAGAAGGCGTCCGCCCTCAACAAGATGATTTTCGAAACGATCTATTACGCGGCGGTCACGGCGTCGGTCGAACTCGCCAAGGAGCGGGGCCAATACCCGACATTCCCGGGTTCTCCCGCCAGTAGGGGGGTGTTGCAGTTCGACATGTGGGGCGTGACTCCTTCGGATCGCTATGATTGGGATGGGCTGCGCGAATCCGTCCGCGCAAACGGACTGCGGAACAGTTTGTTGGTGGCCCTCATGCCCACCGCGTCTACATCCCAGATCATGGGGAATGCCGAAAGTTTCGAGCCGTACCAGTCCAACATATTCAAGCGTCAGACACTCGCTGGAACATTTGTCGTCGTCAACAAACATTTAATCAGCGACCTGATTGAGCGGGGCATATGGAGCGGCGACGTGAAGGATAAAATCATAGCGAATCACGGCAGCGTACAGAACATTGTCGAAATCCCGGACGATATCAAGAAACTATACAAGACGATCTGGGAGATTTCGAACAGGACGTATATAGATATGTCGGCCGACCGAGGGGCGTATGTGTGTCAGTCGCAATCGCTTAATTTGTGGATGAGTAGGCCCACGTATCGCAACATAACGTCCATGCACTTGTATTCGTGGAAGAGGGGTTTGAAAACGGGTCAGTACTATTTGCGCTCACAACCCCCGGTGGACCCCCAGCAGTTCACGATTGACCCGGTGAAATTGGAAGAACCAAAACAAAAAAATGCGGTGGTGTGCACCGACGATATATGCACAATGTGTAGTTCATAACCAGGATCCGGTTTTGCGGACAGGCGTTTTAATATAGCCTGTTTTTTTTTGTATTATATATATATACGACAAATGCCAAAACAAAAGAAAATCGATGGACCAGACCAAGACATGTTGTCGTGGTGCATCAAATACATATCCGAAAACGACGAACTGCGTGATATGAGCACAGACGAGTGTAAGCAGATTATATCTCAAGTAATGAAATCCGATAGTTTGAACGAAGTCGAGTTTGCTATATGGCTGACCGACCCAAAGCAACAGGCTGACTTGTGGCGCATATTGGTTGCCGTCACCGCCCACCGAATCCAGAATGGTGCTGGACGCGCGCGCCACACCGGAGGCGCTTCGGTACAATTTGATAGCAGCCGTGATGCCAAAACCGCATTTAATCGCGGCAGCAACACGGGATATAGGAAATTCATCAAGGGCGTAGAAGTCAATATAGAGGAAGGGGAGGACGAAACGTTGGAAACCAGGTGTGATGACAGCGACGAATGCGAGTTTAGTGGACGCGATATGGAGTTGATATACGAAAACCACGAAAGTATTAACCAGGGGATAACCGACGTGGTGAATCAGTTTGTCAGTTTTACGAACGATGTCCTGAATCGGTGCCATGCGAATTACCAGAAGCGCCTCGCGCGTCTGAACGAATGCAACGATACGCTTTCCAAGATCAGCCACAAGTACAGAATCAAAAATCGCCGTGACGTGTATGTGTGGACGTGCAACAAGAAGACACAGACCGAAATCATTGCTGCAGAAACCAAACTCCGGCTGCTATTGAAGAAACTCAAGGTGAATCTGAAGGCCCAGATCGATTGTCCGGAATTGGACGAGGAAATCAAGCAAGTTCAGGATAAAATCAAGACCATGGAGGAATCCATTGAATTGAAAGAAACATACGAGGGGAACTTATATGAGAATGGCAAATTGGTTGCCAAAATGAACGATACGGAGCGGTCTTATGCGAGAGACACGACCAAAACATACGACGAAAATGGCAAAGAACTCGGTACGGAAATAACGCGCGAGGAGGGCGATAGTCACAACTTCGACGAAGGCGAGATAGCTAATCCGTCCGAAGCATTCATGGCAAACAACAAATCGACCAACGTATTTGACAAGGGTGTGTACACCCCCACCGACGAAGGCGTGGGATATAAAATAGACGACGACGATATCGAGCGGTTGAAATCGGGTCGCGCGAGTGTCGACCCCAAGACGCGTTTGCCAAAGACGTACGATGCCGAGGACCCGTCGTGTAGAACGCAAGAATGTGATCCGGTGTCTTTCCACGCGATCGATAGAATAGCTGCTATTGTTAGTCGTGATCACGACAGCGACCATACCGGGACAGAGATGGATCGGTGGGAGCTGGGGGACCTTTCGGAGCCCGAAAATAAACGTCTGGTCGAATTAATGGAGGTGAGTAGACACCTAAACGACACCGGGTGGTTTAAAAACCCAAAAAAAATGGCGTTGTTCAAGAGCGTAAACAGCACGCATACGATATTCAATCACTCGGAAGACGAGATTATACACGAATCGCGCGACGCATTTAGTCCGAAATGGAAGGAAAGTGTTGGGATAATGTGCAAACGGATCGAAAAAGTAGCGATTCACCAATTCTATGATATACTTCTTAAATTCGCAAATGGGGCATTGCGGGATGACCAATATATCGATTTTGTGGACGACGACGACGAATCGCTGAACGGGGTGTTTGCGAGCAGAATACCACTTCCGCATATGCCTGAAATCAGGACAGATGCCGGTACCGGGGTCACGCGAATTATGCGCGGCGATGTTTGGAAGGGGTACTCCAATATGGTTGCGGTGGATATGCCAACTGAATACACGGATATGTATAATATGTTATCCACGAAAATCGTCGATACTTATATAGACAAAATTAATAACATTAATGTTAAGAACGACATGACAAAATTGAGATATGCGTACCAGCAGATACACGACGATAGAAATCACAATTTGGGGGAGATCCCTGGGATAATCGATCGCCTACTGGAACGATTGACATCAATCACGAACATAGACCCCAGTGGCATTGGGTATACGCATAGCATTGGGGGGCGCGTCTCCTCAACCACTTGGCCGAAAATCGACGGTGTGCTAGCAAAACTAATTGAGGCATCAGCCACAAGGTTCAAAGCTGAATATGCTGCTGATAAGGATGACGATAGCGAGAGCGACAACAGTGCCGACGACGACGACGACGTCGACGAATGGCTGGCGGAGTCGGCGGCAGCGGTGGCGGAGGAGGCAGTGCCCGAAGACCCCGTGGCGGCCACCACCACCACGTCGACGGACACTGCCGGTGATGTCACCAAATCGCCGGGATCCGGCAACTTCGACACACAACAAGGCGTGCAGAAACCCACACCCAAAAACTTGCCCCTACCCCCTACGCCGACGAGTGCCGGTGATGTCACCAAATCGCCGGGATCCGGCAACTTCGACACACAACAAGGCGTGCAGAAACCCACACCCAAAAACTTGCCCCTACCCCCTACGCCGACGAGTGCCGGTGATGACACCGAATCGCCGGGATCCAGCAACTTCAACACACAACAAAGCGTGCAGAAATCCACATCCAAAAACTCGCCCCTACCCCCTACGCCGGCAGATACGACGCTGGTCGTCGATGACGACGACGATGCGGCATATGTGCCCAACCAAACCACGCACCCCCAGGGCGAACACAAGGAGGGCGACGAACGCGCGGAGGAGTTTGAGGGCGAACGCAAGGAGGGCGACGAACGCGCGGAGGAGTTTGAGGGCGAACGCAATGAGGGCGAACGCAAGGAGGGCGACGACGGCAATTCGAACGAACCCAAGAGGTGGTGGGAGATTTCGGGCGACGAAGAAGACCCATATCCCTATCAGGACCCGGATGGGAAACGGCGGCGCGAGCAGGCAGAAAATACGCGCGAGGTCCCGTCGCCGCGCGCGGCGGCTCTGGCACGGAGGGGACCATCGTCCCAGACCGGTAGTGGTGAGAGCGAGTTCTGTTCTTGCGACGAGAACAAGAACGAACGCAAGGCCATGAGGGGCGGTAGCCCCGAGTTCTGTTCGTGCGACGAGAAGGAGCGCAAAATCAAAACCATGCGGGGTGGTGGTGGTGGCCCCGAGTTCTGTTCGTGCGACGAGAACAAGAACGAGAACAAAAACGAAGCCGTCGAGTTCTGTTCGTGCGACGAGAACGAGAACAAAAACGAAGCCGTCGAGTTCTGTTCGTGCGACGAGAACGAGAACAAAAACGAAGCCGTCGAGTTCTGTTCGTGCGACGAGAACGAGAACAAGAACAAGAACGAACACAAGGCCATGAGGGGCGGCAGCCCCGAGTTCTGTTCGTGCGACGAGAACGATAACGAGAACGAGAACAAAAACGAGGCCGTCGAGTTCTGTTCGTGTGACGAGAACAAGAACGAACACAAAAGAGGGGTCATGGCGGGTGGTGAGAGCGAGTTCTGTTCGTGCGACGAGAAAAAGTCCAATAGTTCTGTTTCTGTCGTTGAAAATATCAGGAGTAGGTTCAGAGACGCCATGAAGGGCGGGGGGTCCACCCCCGCCCCAGATCCAAGAAGAAAGGCGGTGGCGACGGCGGGTTGTAACAACAATACCGCAATCGGCGATATGTTGGGCGGCAATGGAATCCGAGTTACATTACCGCGGTCTTTTATGGGGATCGAAATTGCGCAAGAAGAGGATCGCGAGTAGATTCAGTTCTGGTATACCGATATGGGTTCTTGTTGATAGATTCGTATGCCAGCGCGCCATTGCACGTATCGGTCAATGTAGACACCAAGCCGTTTATGTACGGGACGTGTCCGTAATTCTGGGTCGATAGCATGGATTCGGTCATGGCGTCGATTTGCCCAATTTTTTCCAAAACATCTACATAAACGGTCATTTTGTACATATCATTTAGAGTTTGGGGTGATAATTTCGGGCGAGCGATCGAAATTGTCGCCTTTCCCCTACCCTTATTTTTCTTTTTGTATTGTTCTCTCGCTTTTTTTGTGGCATGTGTTAGCATACCGCGCTCAACGGTTTGTCTCAAACCCGCGTATTGCGTCGCATCCGGTTTTATACGAATGTGGGTATAATTATCAAAAACCATCTTGGGCATATCTGCTGTGTTCTCAACAATCCACTCCTTCCTAGCACGCGACGTGTTGTGGTCGGCGAATTCAACCAACGCCTTTTTTGGATCTGCGATTTTCGCGTCGTCTCTGCAATTCAGCAGGTTCATTTGTGCGTTCAGCAACGTCGAGCGAACGTCGTTGCGATAGACAAATGAGTCGGCGGCAATACCGACCCGTTTTATAAGAGGACGCAGGTCTTTTAGGCTCGGGGGGCGGACACGCACAATAATGCATTGTTTGCGCAAAACAGACAACACCCCGAATTCGCGTACGTCGGCGACGATGATCGTGGGGCGTGTCGCATTGAGTATGTGTCTTGCGTCACCCGATTGGTCGGAAACGTACATGGCGTCGTACACGACCACGATTTTGTTCTGGGGAGTGGTGTCGAATATTTTGCGAAATGCGTGTGTTTGTTTGAGGTCACTGTGTTGTGTTGCAATGCGAACCGAGTACCCTTCGTGTTTGGGAACTAAATTGGCCAGTAGCGACTTGCCTATACCATTTTCCCCGTACAATAGAAGCGCTTTCTTGTTCCTTTCGCCATAGTTCGATAGAAACGATGCGATGCGCTTGATCACATCCCCGTGGCCACAAACATCACACAATTCTCTGGGTTCGAAATCGTCGTTCCACATCGCGGCGGGCCGTCCCAGACAAGACTTGCCCAGTATTACTTTACTATATCGTTTCATTACTTAAATTGGCGAACAAAAAGTGGCCCTATAATATAGAAACACATGAGTGGACAACTTGTTGATTTCAACAACAAACCGATCGACCCGCCCGATAACGACGACAGCACATATACACAGTTATTCGAGGACGTATCCAGCGTAACTGCCGGGTTTAAAAAACAATGTGGGTCCGGTGGGGACGACCCTGCGCCCATCGACGAAAACGGCGCGCCACGCGCGGATATTGGCGGTGGTGGGGGGATTCTCGATTCATTGGAACGTGTGTTTTACGGCGATATCGATTTTGATATTGATATGTCTCCGGAAAACGTGGCATCGCAACCAATGGCGGACATCCGGGGGATCTTTCGGAGGATCGGAAACGTGTTCTACGGCAATCCATAACAAACCGACACATATCGACACGTGCGGCGGGTTATCTCGGCCCGCGACACGGATTTGCATACAACGAGTCGGACAATATGCCGGCTCCCGACAGATAGTAGAACATATAGTCGTCGATCCGATTTTTTAATTTGTGATCGGCGCCTGTCAGATACGCATCGGTCGGTTTTCGAACTCGCTCGGCGCTCATCAAACACCTGGCAATTTCACAATTTGTCATGGACCCATTCATTAGTCTACGGGGGGTTTCGTCCATGAGCGAAGAATTAAAATCAGTCACGTGTTGTTGGAATACGGGTACGCGAACATGTGCGTATATATCTTCTTGGTGCAGACCATTGTTGGGCGAGATGATGTTGTTTCTCCCCACCGCGGACTTACCGACTTGTTTGTACACCGGCCTAACGCAATTATTCCAATCGGACATGGGTGGATTAGGTTAGGTTATATCATATCATTATATTTTAATCCTATGTCCGGTCTCGGTATATTTTGTTGTTTTGTTTGCGTCGACATGACACGACACGCCGGGCGAAAAAAACATCCAAATATGGCATGGTGGACAGTTTGTTTTGATGCTGCGCTTCTATAGTTTTTACTGTTTGCATTTCCGTACCACGAATCTCTCGCCATATCTTGGACTCTCTTGACAAATAAAGCCCCCATTTTTATTGGGTCATGTCTTAGTTTGTCTTGGTTATTGTGTTGTGGTGGGTATTGTTGTCCACTCAGAGATCGTGTTGGGATTCGGATTACTGCGCCGCACGCATGGGCATATCAATAAAATATAAAATAAAATATTTATATTTCGCGAGCCCATGCTCCTATCATATTCATAACGGTCGGAAAACATATATCATGATTCCTGGGGCGAAATCGCGGTAGTACCGCGATCTTATTGCGAGCATACGTGCACAAATCGACTCGTGTGTATGATAGGGTGGTGTTTTTTGTTCCGGGCTCTAATGTTATCCTTGTTTGATTGTTTATCCGCGTTGTTCTAAGTACTATTGCTATGTCTGACCGATTCTGGTCTATTTGTTTGGGTCGGGGTCGGGACGGATGTTTTATATCCATATTCTATTCTATCTCATTGTCGTAATTTACACCACACACACACTTACCCATATATCCCCGTTTCGCTATATGTCTATGATCGCACTCGCATTCGCGTCTCTCACCACTGTCTCTGCTCTGTGTTGTTGTCCGCCATTTTTAATCAATCATTCAAACTCGTGATTGACCCCCGGACACGGGGCGTTCGTTCATGTATTATCGCGTATCTTAATATTTTTAATTTTTTGTACCCACACGTTCTAATTCGTGGAGTAATCGCGAATCAATCACATATATACACATATACATATATGTGTTGTGTCGATTCTTTGATAAATCGGTCCAAACGAACTGGGTTTAATATTATTAAGATCAACCAGTTCGTTGTTTTTCCCCAACACATACGTATATGAGTATATATGTGCGTATGTACCGGGGGGGGGTGCCGTACTAAAGACGGGTTTGGGCTCGCCCTACAAGTGGGTTCACTTTCTATGGATAGGGTTTTCGCGCGACACACGTCATGTCTTATTGTATGTCGCGTTCGTCAACGCCAAGCATTTAAGTTGCGTTGATTTATTTTGTGCCGACCGAACCGGGTGGTTCCACGCACTGCCCAACATATACATACGTATATGCATGTATGTATGTCGGGCTGTGGCCTTAATGAAGCCGACCCACCCATAAGTGTCTTCACTTTCTCTATATACACGCAATACTATATTATTGATGTTATATAGGGGTGTTTCACGAAACGCGATATGTTGTATTATATGGCGTACAATCGTCATCGTCAAACGTCAACTATAAGTTGCGTTGATTCTTTTTTTTACATCGGTATCAACGGGGATGGGATTAACCAGTCCTGTTTCGCACGATGCCCGGTATGCCTGGGTCCGGCCTTACTAAAGGCGGCTCACCCAAAAGCAAGTGTTGTCCACTGTCTATTCTGTGTATATGGGTGGTATTTCACGATATGCTATATGTTTTATGCTATATCGGCGTCATCTTCAACGTAAGTAATACATCGGTATTGATAAGCTATTGGTGTTTTCTCGTCTACGATCGGGTACAGTGATTCATCTGGTCGCAACGGTTTTGGTTTTATATCGATGTTTGTTTTTATCCCACGCGCGGTGGACGGTTTGTTAATTTTAGATTAGATTACTAATTTTTGGATTTGGAGCTATTATTAATTTAATTTTCTAATTTTCATCTGTTTATTTTTTTGTTTTGATTTGATTGTGTGATTCGTGCACATCCGTCACCTAACCACACTATATACCAATATTTTTTTTTGCGTTTTTTTACGAATTTTCGGGGGGGGGTCACAACAACTATGCGTCCGCCCACCCATCATTACTTAAAGATACCAACTCGTCCAGAGCATATACATTATGATAATGCCGGACAAAACCAAAACCAAAACCAAAACAGTAACCCCCCTGCCGAACACCAAGGACATTGAGGTCACCAACAAAGAGATCAATACCAAGGTCCGCCCCAAGGCCGCGAAGGTGAGCGACAAAGAAACCAAGCCCCGCCCCAAGGCCACGAAGGTGGGCGACAAAGAAACCAACCCCCGCCCCAAGGCCACGAAGGTGGGCGACAAAGAAACCAAGCCCCGCCCCAAGGCCACGAAGGTGGGCGACAAAGAAACCAAGGCCCACCCCAAGGCCACGAAGGTGGGCGACAAAGAAACCACCCCCCGCACCAAGGCCGCGAAGGTGGGTGACAAAGAAATCAAGCCCCGCCCCAAGGCCGCGAAGGTGGGTGACAAAGAAATCAAGCCCCGCCCCAAGGCCGCGAAGGTGGGCGACAAGAAAATCACCCCTCGTACCCAGACCACGAAGGCGAGCGACGCCATAAACGACGTTGCCCCCGCGAAAACGCGCACCCGTATCATCTCGACCTACCACATGTTCATCATCGAAAGCCGCCCGAAGCTGGTTGCCGAGAATCCCAATCTGAGTTTCTCGGCCATATCGACTCTGGTTGCCAAGAAGTGGCGGGAAGTTCGCGACGATAAGGATATCGTCGCTGACATTGAATCGCGGCGCGCCCAGCACCAAGACCGTGTCTCAGCACGTCACGAAACTCGTCGAATTAACAGGGAGCGCCGAGAACTATCGTCGAAGAGCGCCAGCAGACGCGCCCCCGGCCACGTTTCTTTATACAATATATACCTCCGCGAGCAGTACGCGGGCGTTCTTGCAAAAAATCCGGATGCGAGTTTCTCAACGATATCGTCCATTATTGGTGAGCGGTGGAAGAAGATCCGAAACGACCAAACTCTGCTTGCCGACATTAAGAACAAGCGAACGGAATATTGCCATGCGAACAAGAGGGGTATCTTCAGTGATGGGTTTACGCGGAAAACCCCTGGGAATGTCTCAGTGTACAACATGTATGTAAAGGAAGAGTACCCGTCCGTCATCGCAAAGAACCCGGGCATTACGTTTTCCGATGTAGTAGCTATTATTTCTAAACAATGGGCGGGGGTCCGTACCAGTAAAGAGAAATTGGCGGCGCTGGAGTCAAAGCGCATCGAGTACTACAATGTCAGAAAGGGCGAACTGGACAACCAGTTCGAAGAGATGAAGGAGTGGTGCGAAACGATTGTTGGCACCAGTAGTAGTATCACGGACGGCATCAACATCAACGCATCGACCAATTCCTCCGCCGGGTTTGCCGCGTCGAAACCACCCCCGCCCACAGCACATCAGAATTCCAAAAGCCCATTGGGTTCTCCGGCATTATCCGCGCGCACCACCACCGCATGAACACATTATTGTGGCTGATGTCATTATATTTATTTTGTAAAGAAATATCGTTTCGACTGCATATTTTTTGTGGACGACATGATTATCAACAATGGTTTAAGAATGTATTGATACAAAATGACATATATTTATATGCCAACGAGCACCGACGACATAGCAATTGTGGTTCGGGTGTGGTATGGTGGTCCGTTCGTCCCACTGTTAGAGTCCATGCACCCCATTAAAAATCTTATTGTTGTGGTGACCCCCCAAATAAACGACAAACAAGTCGCGACCATAACACGCGAATGTGAGAAATTGCACATCGTTCCGTTAATTTACCGAACACGCCAAAATCATATGCGGGGATGGATTGAGGATATATCCCGTGCGTGCATTGCGTCGCCTTTCTCGTACTATATATTCGTAGAACAGGACGATGTACTACACATATCCGACACGAAATGGGTGGACAACTTGACCGAGGACCAACATATGATCGCCCGGGAATATGTGGTGGGGGCAGACACACACATTCGGTGGTTTCCGATATGTTCGTCCAAAAATAATCTAAAAAATATTGATGGAGCGTACCCATTTCACCGCCGGAAAAGGGACATGTCAGATTCGGATTATGTCCCCGATGCCCAAATCTATGTGTCTGGGGAAAAACCGCATCAACGCGATGGGTGTCTGTCTCTTCAAGAAGTACTCACTCGATACCAGAAACATCCATCCAACGATAACTTCGAGGATGTGCTCGTGTATTGCGAAAACCACCAAGATTTCGGACGATTGACCCAATACTGCGACATATACATAAATTGCGGCAACACACCATGGTTGATTTACGCAGCCATTATGCTAAAGGCGAAGCATTCACTGCACGACGATGCCCACACCCCCATCGTTCTTGCGCAGAAGGCTCATGAAATCACGGGGTTTGTCGAGCCGCTCATCGTGGTTGCGAAACACCACATGCAACAGGGAAATTATAAATTGGCATATTCAACCATGTATGCTGCGTGCACCGTCCCCAATTATCCCACAAATACGTGTGTCGAGGTTTGCAAAAGTGACTACACGACTATGCGCTGGACGCTCATGCGCCACTTATCATATCGCCTCGATATACCATTGGATATGTACATGGCAAACACAAAATTACTGGGGCATTCCCATAATCAATTGTCGGACAATAAAAAGAGCGAGTTGCATTTTCACAACGCGATTATTACAAAGCGCCTGAGTACAACGTTTCGACGCAGATCAGATGCCAAATTTATCCTCATGCACGCATCGGGGGGCAATGTGTGTTGGGACAATGATATTGCTTCTAACCCGGGTGTGGGCAGAACAGAAATATTCGCCATGCATATGATGAGGTGTTTGCGCGAAACGGGGTATCACTGTATGATATGTTGCAATACACCAAGTGTATTTGATCTGGGTGGCATTGAGTGTGTGCCACTATCGGACTATGATTCCATTATCGGCGCGTACCATATCGACACATTGGTTGTGGTCGACAACGCGCGTTTTCTTAGGTACGGCCCGAGCGTCGCGACCGCCCATCTGTGGATTCAGGCCGAGCCATTTGTCGACCACATACCGTACAACCGAAAGCTCCGAACCATCATCGTCCCCACATTATCCCAAATGAATTCGGCGAAAAAAAGTATTCCCAAAAAATATCACAGTTTGGTGAATGTGGTGTGCAACGGAGTCAACACCGGTTCTTACTATAGAAAAAATATACCAACGATACCAATGAAATTCATATTCAACGGGCGTGATATGACCGCACTTGACGTGGTGCTAACCACATTCCCCAAAATTCGACGCGCTTATCCTGACGCGACCCTGCATGTGTACGCGGACCATCTTGGTCACAAACAGCGGTCAATCATGGATAAATACCCATACATACACGAGTACCCCCGGGTACCACACGATGAAGTTGCGGATATTATCAAGACGTGTGACTACTGGCTGTATCCAACGCTCGACCCGAAAACGTGTTGCATCACAGCATACGAAATGCAGGCCGCCCGAGTTGTCTGTTTGTACACCGCTTTGCCCCACCTAACGAATATCGTTGGGGGTAGGGGTGTCGTCGTGACCCCGACGGCGGGGAGCATACTAAATGCCATCCAGGATTTGGAGAAACACCCAATGAAAAAAAATCATATGCTAAACGAGGCATGCGAGTGGGCAATGGATATGAACTGGGTGGAAATGGCCGCAACAGCGGATTCCATCTTTTCGCGACCGGGGGTCGACTCGGATTCCTCGTTGTACGCGATCCCGCTGATCGTCAGGCAGACCCCAATTAAATTCGTGACATCATTTGACGATGAGGCGTTGTCGCGCGGACTAATCGAACGGGGGGTGTACGACAGCGACCTCACCGAGTGGTTGGTCAACAACTTGACATCGGACACGTCATTTATCGACATTGGGTGCTATATCGGATACTATTCCGTACTATGTTCCATGTATTGCAAGCGGGTGTATAGCTACGACATATGCGATCGCCACATACAAATTTCCAAGCGGAACGTAGAATCAAACAACCTCCGGAATATAAAACTTCACCTATTTGGATTTGGCCGCGAAAAGACACATACCAATGTATGGACCCGGGGCGAAGATACCGGCGTTGGCGATTATTCATTGACTCCATTTTCCGAAACCAGTCGCAAAAAAAATCAAAAGCTTGTGCGCGTGGAAACACTGGATGATATATTCAAGAGACGCCAGTCGGAACTATCGCGTGTTGTCATGAAAATCGATGTGGATGGGGACGAACCCCACATAATCGAGGGGGGTGGTGAGTTTATACGAGGTTTCAAACCAATAATCATTGTCCGTCACAAATACGAACACCTGATTGATGGGTACAAAATACAACTGAATAACCACACAATCATAATACCAACATAAGTGTTCTTGTTATTTGGTTCTATGTGCGTTCCTCTCGCATCATCTTCTTGAACCTTTTATTTCTGCGTCGTTCGATTCTCTCTTTCTCGGTGTCTTTATTTGTCTCTGGGTCCGCGCCGAGCAATCCAATGACCCCATCCAACAAACCACCAATACCAAGTTTCGAAAGGATGTTCTTGATATTCGGGTTAGCCAGTAATCCCTTCGAAGACATTATCTCCTTGATATCGCCGTCTGTGATCCGATAATTGGAGTATTTTTCTACAATCCCAACGACATCTGCTATATCCGATGGGTACGCAAAATCGATGCCCAACAATCTGTCAATACCCGACTCCTCGATTAGCTGGCGGGCGTATCGAGGCATCGTGTCCGCGTTCAAGAGCATCTCCATGATATGATCCCGCTTGTTCTTGTATTTCTTTGAGAACGTCTTGTACTTATCGCTATCAAATGTCGCCCCGAATTCCGTTTTTAAGTACGTGACCACATCATCGTTGAAATACCCGCGAATAAGTTCCAGCACGTGTCGGCACTCCTCGCGTTCCATGATCTTCGATGTCTTCGTTTTGAGTCGAAGTAGACCGGATTTGGTAAGCATGTCGGCCCCGGAGGGTGGTTGAATTTCCTCGACAATAGACACAAATGATTTCTCGGATATGGTCCCGTTCTCGAGCTCCATTTTTATCTGTTTCGTGGCGTCTCTTATGCACCCACTGACAACGTCGAGTGCCGGCAATTTGGGTAGTTGGATATCCGTCCCGGCCTTCGTCAACTGGATGATAATGGCCCCATAAGCCCTATCGGTTGTTTTGAACACCGGGAAGGCACGTATGGATAAGAACAGCAATTCGTATAGGTATTTCCAACATAGCGCCCGGGACTCGTCGTCGATATCATTCCATATATGAAGGATGTTTGTATAAATGTAATGATCCGACGACGTAAATACTTTGGTAGACTTGTTTAAGAAATGATTCATGAATTTAATCGTGTGCGTAAGAAACTCCTTGCAGTGCGTTTTCGTCTCATCGGCGGGTTTATCGATTAGGTGTTGAGTATCCAATATTTTCCTATCATGTTGGATATTCCACTTGTTTAGTATGTCGGTAAAAATTACAATTTTTCGTCCGTACAGTTGTAGCGACCCGGACATTGTGTATAATATATACCACACATTATTGTTTAGTGCTTTTTACGGGTATGTCGTGCATTTAGCATTTACATACATCTTAAGACATATGGGGATTATCATAATAATTTATATACGCGCCTGTTGTATGCCAGTACACGCCGATTTCGTAGAATTAAAAGACCACAAACAACGTCTTGACGCGATAGTACAAGAATGCCCCACCGGAATTGTAATGGTGCACGGTCCGTGTGGGTCTGGGAAAAGTATGTTTGTTCGTTCGTATTTCCAAAACAACAAGTACGCCATATTTTTCTATAATACGAATAAGATTCTGTTTTGCGGCGACATCCATGCCGAATTGACTGGTGTCTCATCTTCACATCGATTTGGGTGCGGCGAACACAAAATTGTGGTGATTATCGATGATCTCGACGGCATTCATGCCATGGACAAAACGAAGATGGCGGGGCTGAATAGATTCATAAGTGATAGGGTCAAATTTACCACACCCGACAGAACTAGTGGCGTGCGCGCGGCGTCGTATGGCCACGACGATGGTATGCCCCTGCTCATATGTGTTTCGCAAACTCACCCATCGAAATTTATACGCATGTCCGATCGCGTTGGGCACATCGAATTCACAAACCCCGATACCGAGGATATGGCAAAGGTTATACACCAGTATTATCCGACTATGTCGAAGGATGACCGCGAACATTATTCCATGTTGGTGGGTGGGGATTTTCGGAAAATACACCAATCTATATCAACGAATGCGTGCCACGACCCCCCAGATAGTCGCCGGGGAGACATTCATGGTGTCGTGGAGAGTATATTGTATGCATTTGACCAGGTGTCGATAATTGATGTGTTTCGGCAATACGACGCCCAAAAAATATTCATGCCCATGATGGTCCACGAGAACTATACTCTGGCCGTGAAAAACCAATGCAAGAACATAGAGACCACCATGCAATACCTGTCGGGTGTGTGTTCGGCTGGCGATGTAGTTGCGAGCAGGATATACAATTCAAACGAACACTCCCTGGGACATCATTACGCGCTAATGACCTGCTATGGGGTCGGTAGATACGTCCATAATTCAAAAACCACGCGCATACCGAAACCACCCAAAACCAAATTCACTCGATTACTTAGCAGGTCGTCATTGAAGTGTGTATATAGACATACATACAACCGCCATGTAATTAAGGCCAGGGATTATTACATGGATCGCGATGTGGTTCGCTTCAACATCAGGCGGATGCGGTCGCTCATAACAAAAAATAAAAATAACAACAAGTACTCCGAATGGGCGGATTTGTACGATATGTCGACTAAACAAGGCATTTTGGACACCAAACTGGCGGACAAATTGAATAAATGTATCTGAAATACGAAAACCGCGATTGTTGAGAGACTTATAGTGCGGCGATGATCGCAGACGACATGCAGTACGTAAAATGTTATTTATTTCTATTTTATTTCCTACCTCCTACCACCCGTTTGCCCATTAATCATGGTATTATTTCCCATGGGGTTGAAACCCGCTGTCATGCAAAGCATATGACCCGACACGAATCAGAATAGATTTATATTGGTTAATAGTCCCCGAACGAGAGCGTCCGGGGCATACACACTTGCAGGGGGCGGCGAATATAAAGCACGCATGACGCTATTATGAACGATCTTCAGTACATCCTTGCGTCTACCATGATAGGGGCGGAGGTTTTCGACAGACGTCCTGTAATCCATCCACCGGACACACCGTATTTCCGGGTTCCCCCGCGCCCGTTTGTGCATTAGATTCTGATAGAGCCGGTAGTCGGCCATATCACTTGAAACAAATTCGGAAACGAAATATTTATTTTTGTACATGACATTATTAAACCCCCGGTATTCTTCGTATATGGGTTTTGGGTCGACAATGCGCAAATTGTGCGGACCAAATCCGGTTTCTTCTTCGAACTCCCGTTTGGCACAATCTATGTCGTTCTCCTGGCGGTTTCGCCGCCCTTTCGGAAAACCCCACTCGGGTAGGTCGTACATGGCGGTCGTTGCGTCAGATACCATGCGTAGTGAGTGGGTGACACCATCAACTACTATTCCACGTTTAAAAGCGTGGTACTTCTCCTTTGCGTACATCCGATGGTTGGATTGGTTGTTTTTTGGGGCACCACTCCGCGGCGACCACTTGTTCCACAATTCACTAAATGACAATTTGCTAATCATTTTTCGCTCATTCGTTGACATGTTTTTGAACAGCGTCTTCGCGTATTCCGTGTCAAGTCTATATGTTCTCGGATCGTCACTGGTATCGATATAAATGTATGTCCCGCGGACAAATTCTCCAAATGATAGAGAATACCTTCGATTCACATTCAAAAACATAATTTTGTTATCGCTCGTCACGAAATACGCAACGATCCCGATGCTAGTGATGGGTTCCACACACGTTTTGAATACGTGTCCAACACGACCACAATTATTACACTGGGTGGGCATATATTCATGCACGTCAGCCTATAGAAAATCATAGCGTCATTTGTTTAGGTACAGAACGTTTGATCACACAAACAGCAGCGCCCCCCGAATACCCGGGTGAAGTGGTGACACATTTGTTTCGCGAGAAATTTCGATGACCCCTATGTTGCTAAGATACTCGTCCATGTCGGAACTGTTTTGTATCTCGTTATTGTACCGGGGTTTCGCCCCCCTCGAAATGGATTTTTTCGATTTGGGCGAGGTGTCGCCCGAAGCATATATGGCCCGCTTTTGTGCAATAACCATGTTCCTGTTCGTGTCGTGCATACGTATGTGTTTTGCAACAAATTCGGTGAATTCGCGAACGCCATCGTCGGCGACGTCCCCGGCACTGGTGCGTATCCCGGCGACCATATCGTCCAATTTATCCAAAATAAACACGAGCAATTGGTTGTTCAGCACCACCATGTCATGCATGGATGTCGACTTCTCTCGCACCAGCATCGCGATTCGCTCATAATTCATCTGGGTGGCGTGGCGCGTCGTTTTATACAACGCGGACACGTCCCCGGATTCCGTATACATAGCACCCCCCCACAAACGTTTGAATTTATGGAGTGCGTGCGTTTCGATAACTCGTCCATCGTTGTCCACCCGAACCAAGTCGCCGTAATTGCGAATCGCGAATTTGGACGCGTGGTCCAACATATACCGACCCGACCGGAAATTCAGGATATCGTGCTTGAAACTAATGATACTGCGCGTAGGTTCAAACATGGAGAATAAATCCATGATAAACGATTGGCGATACCACCCATCGTCGCGCCTGATCGACCGACCGTACATATCACCCCACATCTGTGCGACGCGCGCGTACTGATTCGAAGCGTCTTTTTGCAACACCCCCATATCCCGGGTGCCTTCGAATGACGAGTCGAGGGTGTCCGCACCCATTATTTCCGCAATGGATCGATGTTTCGTAATTGCACCAAAATCTTCCGGGAGTAACGTATCGGGATTCAGTTTGATGGTTTGTTTTCCATCCAATATAGTCGCTTTCGTGAGCTTTCTCCACTCTTTGGTGGACAAGTGGTTTTTCAGATACGGGAGAATGGTATAAAACCGCTGCGCGTCCATTCGGAATAATCTATTCTTGCTCGTTTGTATTTTGGTGATCGCCCCCACAGCCAGCGCGATCACCTCGGGATCGGGCTTGTCACTCATGAATCCACGGGAATACCGATTGAATCGAAATTCGTCGTACAGCATAGCGGTATTCTGGTTCGAATTGGCCACAGCATAATCGCCCGCTTTCGCTTTATTCGCGGACTGTTGTCGATCCCAGACCTTTTTGAATAGTCCCGAGTTGTACACACACGTTCTGCGGAACACTCTTTCGATAATATCACACGGAGATGGCGTTGGCGAAGGTTTCGGGTTTTTCTTGATGAAACCGCCGCTCTTCATGGTGGCGATTGCATTTCGCACCACGTGGTATACGTAGTGTCGTACGTCGAATACGGGCGACTCACGCTTCATTATGCACCCGTTAATTACCGAAATTGTTTCGTACAATGCATTGAGATCGGACGGGGGTGGGTATTGGGCTGACATTTTTTCGTCCCGAGACACGACACGGTCGTGGAATAATCTATACGCAGCCATCTTGTCGTCGACATCGTCGGAGTTCGCGAATTGCAACAACACCCGATTCGGATTGGACTGGTGGAGTTTGTGATTCATAATACCCGCACCATCGTCGCAGATATCAGCAATTAAATCGGCAATGACACCAGTTTTATTTTCGGGGGGCGATATGTCGTACCGATTCATGAAGTCGAATATATAGCCATAACCATCGTGATGTTTGGGGATGGGGGACTCCGGGGTGGTGTTATTGTACATGCTGTATATGGTGGCGTATTCGCGGTACCCAGCCCACTTTTCTCTTGTTTGGGGCATAACGGATTCGTCGATGATAATGGGGTCATACTGGTCGTACTTGGTTCCGAAATAAGCAGTGATCGCGCTGAGTAGTTTCAATTTCTCAAACAGGAAATCGAATTTTACGGAAATGTCGTTTTTTGTTTCGGGTCTTGTTTCCGCATCTTCCTGTACGGCAATCATCTGGGAATAGTTGGTCAGGAAGGTTTTTAGATACAGATTCAAACGAACGTCGAAACTCGAAGCAATGTACTTGCGGATACCGCGTTCCACGATCATGAAACGAACCCTGCCCCAGTGTTCGTCGGGTACCACCAGCTTGTGAATGTCGGCGAGAGGTTGTGTGGTGGCGAGTCTTGGTATGACGACGAGTTGTTCCATTTGTTTCGTAATATCGGCGAGTTCGCGGCCGCTTCGTGCCGCCTCACCAATCAGATCGTGGAGATTTATATTAATTTCGCCGGTTGCCGATTTTTTAAACAAGTTTTCGACATCGGGGTCTGCCGACTTTCGCTCATACTCGTCTCCGTCGTCGTCAATGTGTGTCACGATTTCTTTCGCCATCGACGCGTACAACGTCTCTCGCACCTTATCATAGAACCTGGCGTTTTTTTCTGTGTCTCGCGCACCCCCATATTCGCAAATGAGTTCGTGGACGCGCCCGAGCGACCCATCCAGGAATTTCAGATCAGCACGCAAATCGTCGATAGTATATTTACCTCCACCACCCGTATTATTTAGCAAGTCGTCGTACTCCCCGACTTTTATGCTGTCCATCACAGATGGGATTGTAACACGCAACTCATTCATTAATTCGCTCCCGTCGACGAAAACGGGACGCGACGCATTCATAATAGCCTGCGACGGTTTTGGCACAATCTTTTTCGGCGTGCGGATCGATTCATAATTTGTGTCGTATTGCATCACGTACACTTGCAACGCCCGCGGTAGTTCGACGAACTTCATATGAAAATATTTCGTGGGGTCTGGACGAACGAGCTCATCGACATCACCCCCATGTGTTTTCGAAGAGTTTGCGTCCTCGGCCTCGTGGTCAGCGGCGTCTTCCCCATTCTTCTTGGTCGCCGCCGCGTCGTCAAGCAGCTTCTGGGCGACATGGCGAAATCGGTATTTGTGCCACGAGAGCGCCATATTGGCATGAAGCGCTTTTATTTTCGATGTAATGTTATCGGGAGGATTCTCGTCTTTGAAATACTCGCCAATCTTCGCTCTCGGTATAGCGCCACAAGAACTCCTGACCAGACCCTCGAAATACTCAAAATTGTCTATATCGCCCAAAACGGCTGGTTTCCATTTATTCGCGAACTGCACAATTTCGTCTTTCAGTGATGCGATTGCGACTTTGGTAGAGTCTGACATGGCGTCGACCGCGACATCGGGTTTTCCGAACAACATCTTCATATTGGTATAATAGATGTCGTCGGTTGGTGTTTTGTCCCCAAGCAGTCCCTCTAAGAACCCAACTACTTTTATATCTTTGGTCACGATCTTGCGTATCAGAGGGTGCAAAGCCTTGTCCCGCCTACTACGCCAGTCACTATCGGCTTCAAAACAGTCATAAATAAACTTGTATGCACGCGCATCGAGGACGTCCGCCGACGTACTATTGGGGATGCCGTATTCTTTGCGAATATATGCTGGATATTTCGAATGACGTAATAGAATGGATTTTACTCCATCCATTAAATTTTTATATGAATAAGATCTCATCCCGAAGGCGCGAGAGGAATCGTCAACAAGTTTATTATCGGATCCCATCGATCTTGTACTTATACTTATATATGGATATTCTATATTTTAATTACCCGCATTGTCTCCACTTGTGCTGACAATTCGTACAAGTAATGAAAACAGTTTCTGGTTCGTCGGCACTACGGGTCTGGCGGAGATAATATGTAGTTTGATTCTTCTTGCACTGCCTGCAGGTAAACTGGTCCGTAGTTTCCTGCGGAGTTGTGCGAGTACGCGCAAGTTCCGCCTCGTTTCTCTGAATAACCCCCTTCCATCGTTCGGGACACAGCGTCAGTTTCGATTGGTTGGCCATATCGGAAATATCATACCCCAGGGTGCCTTCGCGGACCGCCGGGAGTGCATTGCGCAAGTTGTAGATAACCCCCTTGGCGCGATGCACATATTCGCTCAAATGGGTGGCGTTGTCCATATCAAAAGACTCCAGCGTGTTGGTCATCTGTTTGAATACCCCCAACTCCACGTTTTGGGCCAGAGTAATGTCGTCGAGTCCCGGGTCGCCATTGACCGATATTATAGCAGCAATATACCCAATTGTTTTCCTCCGAGTCGCGTGTATACGCTGCATACGTTCATCGCCGGATTTCGTCGTGTCCGCCATATTTACTGCAGAATGGATAGGTTACGTGTTCGTGTGCAAGGCTTGCGTTACTACGACCGATTTCATTTTTTAACCGCTGGTTTTTTAGGTATGTCGCCCAGCTCACCGAGTGGAAACCCACCAAACAATTTATTTTTCATAAAATATACTATACTACTGAACTGATGGCGATTTTGTTCCCCATACTTATATATGCTGTTGTGGCTCTCGCGGTATACGGATCTTATGCGTCGTCTGCACACACGACCAACGAACCGATGAGTGCATGCCACATAAGTGAAAAGCTGGGGCACGACGACGACGACCGTGGTCTTATCGTGGCGGGCACCGCCTGTTACACCATTTCGAAAACGTCCATAACCCAACACTCCATTCGAAATGACGGGGTGTTGGTGGGTGCGCGCACGGCTCGTTTTCACGACCATGACCGAATCAAGCACATGCGTGGTGGGGTGTTGGTGGGTGAAAATATATATGTATGCAATTCCCCGGATACGGACCAACACCAATTTAACACCATAGAGGTATTCGACAAACACTTGAATCACAAATACCACATAAACCTATCTGGGGGTAGTGGTGTATTAATGGCCATCGATTTTTGCGACGGGCGTCTTTGGGGCTGCCTGTCATACCCGGGCGATCGGGATGGGTATTCTATGATGGTCGAGATTATGCACGGGACCGTCGCGCACACACAAAAACACAAGTCCGAAAGGTCCGAATACCACCCACCCACGTGGACTATTCGGTCCAGGTTTATTATCCCGGAATTTGGCGACCACCTCGACACAAGCGATATTGTATGGGTGTCTTTTGGTCCGGACAAATTATTGTATGTCGTCTTTCGCGGCGATTCGACGAAAATATATAGAATGCGTTTGCATTACACGTCACCCGAGTTGTCCGCGGTCGATACTATCGACACTGTCGCCCATTACGATCGTTTTACAAGACACACAACAAAAAAACAACTATTGTGTGGTATACCCAAAACAAACGCATCGCGAATCGAATTCATGCACGTAAACGAAATGGACGAGTTGGTATACCAGTGATGGGCGGCGCGCGGCGGATGGTTAATGACTTGAACCCCGGGTGGGTGGAGAAAACGCGGGGCACTGGTCGCCGGAATGCCACATGTTCGTTGCATAAGGCGCGTTGGGGATGACCCACACGTCACACATGAGGGGGTCGTTTTTATTTCGAATCACTCGCACGCACCAATACCCATATTTTCGTTTATACAAATCCTCGATTTCTTTCATGGCGTCGATATAGTCGTTGGGGGTTATATCGTCTTCGTGGAATCCAAGTCCCGCTCTACCAAATATGGTTTCGTGGCCCGAGAATAAAAAACCCGGTTCTCCCGTCGTCATGGTCGGTTTATAGTTATATAGTTACTCATCATTTATATTTTGGAAGTTCAATTGCCCAAAAATATACGGTATAGTATAGTATATGTCGTTTGCCCCGGGTGATTTTCAACAAAAATATTTCCCAGGAGAGTTTCCCCAAAAACAAAAACAACCACCCCTAAAAGAGGGGTTCTCGGTGAGCGGCGGACTCCGTCTATACTCGCGGTCGGATGGTGTACCCCGTACCCAAAGTGTCCTCTCGCTCAGTGTCGGTGCCACACTGTCGACATAATTGATTTCTCGAGCAATAAGCGGTATGGGAATTGCGTGGCCGACACGCGATTATAATAAGACCGCAGTCTGTTGCGAAATGTTCATACCTTTGCGTGTTTTTTTTTTACAGCCATCATATATAATAACATACAAAAACCATGTCATATGGACTAGAAGATAAGAAATTCAGAAATATAACCGTCGCCAACATCGCCAACATCAACACCATTGTATCGCAAGCAATATCAACAAGTGGCGCGATTCGTCTTCCCAACGCGACGACCGATGCAAAAAACAACATGTATGCGTCGGCTGGGATGATAGTTTTCGACACCGACGAAGCCGAACCATATGTATACAATGGTAGTGTGTGGATCCCTGTGTCTGATGGTGGTGGTAGTTTCTCATCCACTGATCCACTGGTACTCACAAACACAAGCGGATCATCTGACACCAATTCCGGCGCTCTCGTCGTCTCCGGTGGGGTTGGTATAGGCGAAAACTTAAATGTCGATGGCAGTTTGACTGTTCGGGAAAGCACGGCGTTTGGTGGGCGTGTTACCAGTCGCGTACGTGATATCACCGCCTCCGTCGATTCGATCGCCGACGACCATTTCCTGGTCGTGACGGAACAGCCGTCGGGCGGACACACAACATTAAATTTGCCCCCTCTAATTAATGGTGATTACGAAGGTGTCACATACCATATCGTCAAAGTCGCAGACAATAATACTGGCAACATGATCGTCCAGGCTCAAGCTGGCGACAACATAATAAGAAATGGGTCCCCCGAAAGTTCACTAACCCTCCCAACACCCCGATACACGCGTTGTACCCTGATCAGCTGTGGTCGTGTGTGGTACACCATGTAAATATTAAATATCACGAGACTGTTTTGTTTTTTTATTGGATAAACATATATGAACACGAAAATGCACGATCCGTTTTGGTACGAATCCCCCGATATTTTGTTAGACCCCAAACGAGTGGTCGAATTCATACCACTGTCCGACCACACTAAATCCGAAATGTTAAATGCGATTGTGCGTTTTTTCATATACGCCGCATTGTTGTTCTATGTATTCGGAAGGAGGTGGCAGATGATATCCATGCCCCTGATGGCCATGGCTGTGTCGGTGTTCGTCTATTACAACCACATGCCGATAAACGACGATGTTCTGTGTACGCGCCCGACCGACACAAACCCATATATGAATATGACGCAGGGAGACGCGTATCGTGATATGCGCCGCAAAGGCGCATGTGATATACGACACGTAAAAAAAGAAATGGATTCGTTTTCGTCGAAATCCAAGCGGCGATATAGGAATGCGTCCGACCTGTTCGAAGACGAGGTGTCCGATTGGCACTTTTACACGCAACCATCTACCGAGATCCCGAATAAACAACACGATCTGGCCAACTGGTTATACAATACGGGGGGTGATACATGTAAATCGAATCCACGGATGTGCGAGCCGTACTCAGATATACGAAATGATAGAGACGAGGTCATCAACTCGTGGCGACAGACGCCTGGAGCGCTATAATAATTTTTATGGTGTCATATAAGTATAATAATGTCGACATCTTGTGGGTGTAATAGCAACAAGCAGGTGAACAACTATAAAAAACTGTTCGAACAAGAAAATCCGTATTGTACCATGCGGACGATTAATGCCCCGCGGGATCTATACAATCAGCGGTACGCCGACTACTGGAACTTCCTGGATAAGTACATCCACCCGAGTGTTCAGCGCAATGCACACCCCATGAATGGGTTTCCCGGGTGTTTGGGCCATGAGTCGCAGCAGCCCATTTGCCCTTCGAAAAATTTAATCGTGTACCCACACCACGTGTCAACCGATTCGAAACTGCGGGGATTATAGTTGAGTTTGCACACGGCAAAAAGGAAATACGGCACTCGTTCAACAAAATATATTTATATACAATATAAGGAAAAGGATGAGTTATACCAGAAACATATTTGATAGAAATGCATACAGAGCACAATTAAAGAGATCCACGGACCCGTATGACTATACCGTGGACGGGGCCAACCCGCCAAAAGACCCCCGGCGCCCCGATCACCTGAATGGTTTCACCGCCAAGCATGGCGCGCCCCAATTCGTCGACCAGGAATCGGATCTCATGCGCCTCGGTGCCGTGCTCAGCAACGACCCATACTACCAGTACCCGAAGACGAACAATACGCATGGTCATGTCTCTCTGGGGGAACACGCGTCTCGATTCCCGAGTGTTCAGCATTCCCGTATGATGTTCTTCTTCCCGGTATCGGAGCTGGCATTCAACCGCCACGACCACCAGGCCACCACGCTACACCCGATTCACAGCAATAACTATATAGGAACGAACACCCGAGAGGCCGGGCGGTTTGTCAACGTACACATTCCGTGAATCATTGGTCTATAGCTATACGCCATATGCTATATGCTATATGCTATATGCTATATGCTATATGCTATATGCTATATGCTATATGCTATATGCTATACGCTATACGCATGTGCGGCGACGCGGGGTCGAATGCCCCGCATACATCGTTCTTGTTTATTTTTCGTTCAGTGGTTCACTTCTTGGCGAATCCTTCTTTTGTGAGCAATTCGGGGTGATATTGTTTCGTCATGTATACAGAAATGTTGGCATTGGCCTCGTCGTATGAAATCTCGCCTCCTTTCACCTTTCTGCGAAGTTCGATCATATACGAGATTCGTTTCATATCCATCACCGACATAACGTCCCGACAACATTTATCAAATAGTTCGGGGTTTTCGCTCGCAAAGTCTGGGTATAGAAGTTTCATCTCGTCTTTGGTCAATGCCCCTCGCTTAGATTGAATGTCCATAATCATTTCCTTGATGTTATATGATTCCTTGCGGTCATAAAATTCCGCCAGTTTTGGGGTCTCGTCGGGCATGATCAATTTATATCAAATATATGCATTTATATCCGAGTGGACGCTTAAGTATTTATTTCGGGGCGCGAAACGACGTGGGCACAATGCATGTATACATGTATGCGGCCCGTTGATGCCATATAATTTTTTTATGTTAGCAATATATATAAACATGGAATTCACCAACAAACATAAGATACTGTTATCATTTGGTATAGGAGTTGTTGTGCTTATTCTGCTCCACGAATGCATGGTCGCCGGTGTCAGAGAAAACATGGACCCGTCGACCGCGGAGTGGGTTGATTCCCCCACGGATATCGTGATGCCGTCGGTCAATATGGAGGCGATCACCAACAACACGGTTCCACCGTATGTTCCCCAGGTCAAGGTCGCGGACGAACCCAAGTGTTCGAACGATTCGCTGACAAAGAGCCACCTAATATTCAAGGACGGTATTGTTCCCCGGGACTACTTGCCCGGGTCCAACGATGTCATGCCCGAGGAAGTCATGAACTCTTCGGAGCTACTCCCGGCGGACGACAATAACACATGGTCTGACGTCAACCCGAAGGGCACCGGGAGCATTGCGTACAAGAATTTCCTGGACGTTGGTCACCACATTGGTCAGATCAATGTTCTGCGGAACGCAAATCTCGACATCCGTGCCGAATTCCCGGTCCCGACGTTCACAGTTGGTCCGTGGCAACAATCGACGATCCAGCCCAACATCCATGCTAATAATTCGGCGGATCTGTGTGCGTAAAAAAACACAATATGTCTGTTCACCAATAGAACAGAACGTTATTCCTCGAATAAAAGTTTTCTGAGAGAACGCATCTTTTCGTCGGAAATTGTGCGTATATTGTCGTGGTACTCCACGTCATTTGCCCGATTTATAATATAATACAAACAGTACATCCCGCACTCACTACTGTTGCCCTGGTGTGCTTTTTTATTGTAGGTAAACACAACCTCTATGTCGTGGGGTATGGCCTTCGATATGACTTCGGTTGCATACGCGCGGATACCCAGCGGTATTTTTTTATCATCGCACGTCTTGCCGTGTGGGCACCTGGCATTCCCCAGAGAATCGAAATACTCTATCGTAATCACGCCGTCCTTGAACCACGAGTACAGACACACCCAATGCGAACCCGGCTCGTCGCTCTCGTCAAGATTCACCACAAACCCCCAAGCATCGTTTTGATTCAGTTTGGAAACATCGAGGTCTTTTATTTTCTGGCAGTGCTCCGACCACACCCCAGATGGTATATCGCAGAAGTCGTACGGAACGGACCCGAAACTTATAAAATGGGCGTGCGTATCCGCCACTTGTGCCATAATTGCATCAATGTCGTAATTATCCAGTAAATCGCCCGGTTTACCCGGTTTATAAATCGCGTCCTCGTCCAATCCGAAATAGTCGATAATGTCGCGATCCTTCTTCCCACCGATCTTTTTTAAAACTCTCTTGTGCAATGCGCCAATATCGGTGGTGTGGTTCGCCCCCGCATTGGGATACAATTGGCGAAATATGGCATTCAGTTCACTCAGTTTAAAACACGTCCCCCCGTCGCCCTTGTTTCTGCCGTACCCACACGTCTGACCTGTTGTCATGACCAATATCTATCTATATATAATTAACGAATATTAAAAATACGGATATATACAATGATAAGTTGGGGTATCGCCATGCCTCCTAGAACAATTATTTATGTCGAGGGTATCATTGGGGCCGGCAAATCAACTTTTATCAATGAGTTGTCGAAGAGAATCCCGTCCATTGTAACCCACCAAGAACCAGTTGATTCGTGGGTGCGATGTGGGATATTTAATCGGTTTTATTCGGATATGAAACGGTGGGCCACGAGTTTTCAATTGAAAGTACTGTTCGACAAGGTCCGTGCGATAAACTCCATGACCGACGATGCGGGAATTCATGTTGTGGAACGCTCTGTTTATTCGGATGCGTGCTTTGTGAATACGGTGTATAAATTCGGATTCGTCGACGACTTCGAGTACGCGCTAATCGAGGAGGCCAGAAACACGTGTGAGGTAAAGCATTTGCCGGACGCAATCATCTATATCCGCCCAGATCTGGACACGTGTATGACCAGGGCCACTTCGCGAGGACGGGACGGGGAAAATAATGTCACGCGCGAGTACCAAATGGAATTGATGAAACACCACGACGACATGTTCCATAAGCACAAAATGACGACACAGGGAGGTACCAAAATCCCCATCGTGGTATTGGCCGACAACGACGTGGACGATCGGCTGATCACCCACCTAAAATGCAAAATCCCAGGGCTAAATTAGAATATCATTGTCATTGTATTGTATTATTAGAAAAAAATGTCGTATTAAAATGTTAATAAAATGCCAAATGTCGTTTTTTATTTTTTATGATTGACTTTGTTGGCGCACGACCAATATGTCGTCGGTACACCAGTCCTTCTTCGTGACGTCGGTCGAAACAGTCAAACGCCATAGATGTTCCACACCCAGTAGCGTATTGTACAGTTCATAGTAATACCCAGAAGGCGGAACGGCACCCAATATATGCGACAGGTATGCTTCAAAGGTATCGAAGCAATGGTTTTTTAATGCGGACGACCATGGGGCCAGCATTAGTTGTTTTAGTCGATCCTGCGCTCGTTCTTCCGACACGCTATTAATGTAAAAAGTGATATCGTCGTTTTTACTGGACGCATAGGCCGTATACGGCTTGATATTTTCATAATGAAACGAGTAGCATGATGTGGTCATTTTTACTTCCGACACTATATATATATATATTTATACTATACTCCGGTGCGTTTAATATTGTGGGGTCTTTGTGTTCCGTGCGTTTGTCGTGCCGGCGAAATGTGCGTCCATAGTGGTCTGGATATCGCTCGCCGTGATTTGTTCCAGCGGAACGTTTTTGTGGTTTTTCAGCGCAATGAATATCGGTTTCGCCCGCCTTTTGGTCTTTTTATTCGACACCACGTGCAAATAGTTGCCATACTTACCGCGTGCCGGAAATACGCTATAAGTTTCTCCGCCACACGTTATGTCGATAGTGGGGCGCTTTTTCGACCCATTCGATTTTTCTCGCGCCTGCTCGAAGAGAGCGATTGATTCCCGGAGAGTTATGGTATCGACCGAGAAGTCGTCTGGTATTTTTGCATATACGGCATCGCCGCCTCCGCCCTTGCGGACAACAGGGCCGTACTTCGCGCGATATGCGTACACGTCGACACCATCGTGCGACCCCAATTTGCGCTTGTTGTGGTCGGGGTTTTGTTTATATTGGGATTTTATATTCGATACGCTATTCGAAAACTCGCCGTAAAATCCCGTCACTACGTCACACCACGCTCTGTCGCCCGAGGCAACCTCGTTCACGTCGTGTTTCAATCGCGCCGTATATTCGTAGTCCATGATCGTGCCGAAATTACGGCACAGATATTCCACCAAGATATTCCCCAACGCGGTTGTTCTCAACTTATTTTTTACGACACCGATATTTTTTATAGAATCGCTTTTCGTCATTTGTCCGTCGCGTAGCACAATTTCGTGTATTTCGATCGGGGTGCCATCGCACGAATACGTCTCAACATATTTCGATTTTGATATGGAATCCAAAATGTGTTGGTACGTGCTGGGGCGTCCGATTCCAAGCGAATCCATCTTGGACAACAACGTGGATTCGGAAAAAGGCTGGGGTGGCTGCGCTGGTTTCTGGATGGCGCGAATGTGTTCTGGCGTGCCGTACATCACATCGCCCGCACCACGGATGCGTTCGAGATCGGCACCGATTGTGTCGTTTTGTGGTTTTTTGTGTCCGCCCCGACCCCCACCCATCAAATCGAAATCGCTCGAGATTTTCGAGTACCCCGGGTCCGTCGTAATATCAATTTTGCCTTCGAACCGCACGGATTTGTCTCGCGGAGGTTCGGGTTCAAACACGAACCCGTATCGTGGGATCCCCGGGTACCGAGCTCGA
>JGI24918J38489_101199_pt1 | contig 36899 bp, 37 predicted proteins | sample LinPfosmplate6_FD_38489 | JGI IMG/M metagenome (IMG submission 38489)
TCGAGCTCGGTACCCGGGGATCCCACGCTGGATCGAGACCTGTGTCCTGTAGCACGCGTTTTATCGTGTTCGCCAAGTCGGTGCGGCGGAATTGAACCGGAGATAGGTTAACGCCCACTCGCATGGCCGGGAGTCCAGCATCCTGCCATTCCTTGACCTGCCGGCAAGCTGAGCGCATCACCCATTCGCCCAGATGCGTGATAACGCCGGTGGCCTCGGCGACAGGGATGAACACGTCAGGCGGAACTTCCCCGCGGTCCGGGTGAACCCAGCGGAGCAAAGTTTCCACGCCGGTTACGCGACCGGTAGTCAGGTCGACTAACGGATGAAAACATAGATGCATCTCATCCCGGTCGACAGCGGTTCGAAGATCCCGTTCCAGGGCCTTTCGAGCTTGCATCTGCACGTTCATGTCCGGGTTGTAGAAGAAATATTTGCCCCGACCATTGGCCTTGGACTGATAAAGGGCTAGATCCGCACTGCGGAGCAACTTTTCCGAATCCGTGCTTCCGTCCCGGTACACCGCGATCCCAACACTGACGGTCGTGTGGATTTCATGCCCTTCGATGTAAAACGGTTTCGATATTTCATTGATGATTCTTTGAGCCGCCGTGGCAGCCCCCTCTACACCCTTCAAATCTTGAAGAATGAGGGTGAATTCGTCACCGCCCAGGCGGGCAATCACTTCGCTCTCGCGCTGGCCAAAAATGTCGTTGGTTCGAATGTGTGTGCGCAGTCGGTCTGCGAGCGCTTCGAGAAGTAGATCGCCAGTCTCGTGCCCCAAGCTGTCGTTCACCTCTTTAAAGTCGTCGAGGTCCAGATACAAGAGGCCGAGTATTCCGCCCTTGGTCTGAACTCGCGTCAGAGCCTGAGCGAGCTGATCTTGAAATAATATCCGGTTAGGCAGATCTGTTAGCCGGTCATAATGGGCAAGGCGGTTAATTTTCGCCTCTGCCTTAGCGCGGTCAGTGACGTCTCGGGCGGTGCCTCGAACACCGAGGAAAGTACCGGTGTTCGGGCAATAAAAGGGAATTCCACTGACATGGAACAGCCGATCTCGTCCCTGTTCGTCCTTGATTTCGAATGCTTCATCGCGGAAGCGGGTGTGGGCAGGCCCTAGCGGGTTCGAATGAGTCAGGAATTGACCTAGATCTTCCAGGCGTAGGCCGAGGACCTCCTGCGGTAAACGGCCGGTGGCCTCAGTGATCCGGGGTGATACGTAAATCAGACGGAGTTTGGCATCGGTTTCCCAGACCCAGTCGGACACGAGGCGCGTAATATCGTTCAGCCGCTCATGCAGCTGTGCGATGTTTGCCTTGTCTTCGTGCTCTTGGCTCGTGTTTTGGTACCATGCGGCAAGACCAGTGAGCTCCCCGTCTTCGCCATAAAGCCCAACGTGGACGGATCTAAATCGTCTCACCGACCCGCCGATAATAAAGGCTTCGTCGCCGACGATCGCCCCGTCGTCCTCCGTAACACGCTGCAGCATCGATACTAGAGTGCTCGTTGTCGGCGGGAACGGTCCTCCGGCAGATCCGTCGGGTCGACCTCCCGACAGCTCTGTGAGCAGGCTTCTGTAGTTACTGTTGCCGTTGACTATATACCCTTGTCGATTGCAGACATAGAATACCGGGTCATCTTCTGCGCTCAGTTTGAGCGTATTTGGTAGACGGGTTTCCGGCAACTGAAAGGTACTTGGGCGTGTCGGGAAAAGGTGTCGAGGTCTGCGCTCAACCATTGCGGCCGCTCCGCGAATCTAAATCTCTGACGGCTGAGGCATAATCTGGACAGCGGCTCCATTGCCGAACTATTTGTCCCGCCGCAGCCTGCGTAGTGACAGCAAACATTTCGAGCAAATCTTGTAACTCCTCCGGCGGCGCCTGGCGACCGGGCGAGCGCGCGTTGTGCACGAGGTTATAAATGAGAGAAAGATGGTCCTTATTCGCGGCGACCGCTCGCAGCATGATTGCCAAAGCATCGCCCCAAGGATCGAAGAGCGCCCGCTTCACGAAGTCATCATCTATGCCGGTAAGCTTGCCGAGACCTGATATGGCAACAGCCACCTGTCCCTCGTTTAAAAGAGAGATCAACATGTTGATCGTCAGCTTTCCGCTGTCCTGGAGCCGTTGGGCGAGCGCATCGGATTTCGAAGCCTCACCGTCTTGCTTCGAATTGTCTGAGGTGACTCGATCGACAACGTCGGTTACCGGAGCTTCAAGTTCCGCTACATCAATTGCAAATTTTTGAAATATGTCTTCGCGAAGCGCCTTCGACACCCAAGTGCACATGCGTATGGCCAGGTCACGACTTAGTTCCGGTCGATTGACTATTGGTTCCTGATAACTGTCGACTCGCCGAGATTCTTCAACCAAATATTCCGTTGTCGCCGCTGACAGCTGAGCACCATGGTTATGTAGGAGGCTGGATATAACGCTTTCATTACCGGTTTCGACCAAGGCATCTGAGACCTGCTCACTTATTGTTGGTCGCAGGGCAATTGATAGTTGGTGCTCTAGAGCCCGGTGGCGCACAAGGTCAATGAGTTCGGCGTCATTCAAAAAGCTGCTGTTTAAAAGCATCGGCCTGGCGATATCATGACGATCGTAGGCTAATGCAACTGCTAACTCGGGGGGGACTTTGTCGCTGCGGGAGAGTAGTTCGCTAAAGTCCCGGCGAACAGCAAACTCCATATCCGAAATCAATTTGGTTAGGATGTCCGACATCAAGCTCTTTTCGCGGTCGGACAACGTGCCGGTTCCGGATTCAAAAAGGGCAAACACCTGATGCGCAAGCGTGGTCCGGCTCTCCGGGGACCGATCCCGGGCAAGGGAGTATAGATTATCGGCATCTAAATCGCGGCGAGGGGCCAAGGTCATGCGCCGGGCCGAGGTTGTTTTGCGCCGCCCAAGCGCACTGCCACGCGCTGGTCGCCGACGGGTGTCGGGCGTCCGCTTATTCCCATTGGTCCCCGAGGTGAGAACCGAAGCAACTCGGTACTGCAAACCATCTGACCACCCGCGCTACTGCGGCGGCCCCCTTTGTTACGCTACTCGTACTAAGGCTTGTTACCCAAGCCATCTAACCCCGCGTCGCAGCCCACCGAACCAACCACTACAGGGTTAATGCGCATTGTTCGCGAAGAAAGTTGTCATATTATTAAGATGAATAGCAATGTAGTCGCAAGGGCTTATGAGGGGTTTTTGATAACATATATTAAAAACAGAATTGGGCGTCGATATAGAGGAGTAAGAGAACCGCGAGATATTGTGTGGGGTCTCGCGCTTATGTCTAGGCATGGTATTTGATCCGCCGAAGCAGCGTATCTGGCATCTAGGAAATAAATTTTTCTGAGATCAATTGGTTTTGATAGTTCTGGATGCGGTAAACTTAAAGCGAATGGCAAAAATCGAAAGTGACGACCCTGTGGCTCAGAAAATTCCGTTCTCCCGAGACCTTGATTTCGAATATGGCGTTTCAGATCAAGTTGCGCCGGCGGTGCGGCGGGTGATTGCCCGAAATCCAGGCCCGTTCACGCTTTATGGGACAGGCACCTATATCGTTGGCACAGGAAGTGTCGCCGTTATCGATCCTGGCCCTGACATGTCCGAGCATTTCGACGCCTTAATGGCGGAACTTGAAGGCGAAAAAGTTACTCATATCGTCATCACCCATACACACTCCGATCACTCGCCGCTGAGCAGGCGATTGGCTGACGCGACGGGCGGCCTTATCTGTGGCCATGGCGGCATCCTGCCGAGCCAAGGCGTGGATGGCGTGGGAATTCCAAGAATGGAGGAGGCAGTCGACCGGGCGCTAGTATTCGACGTGACTTTGTCCGACGGCGATTTGATTGAGGGAGAAGGCTGGACTTTGGAAGCCGTTCATACGCCTGGGCATATAGCCGATCATATTTGTTATGGGTTTCGGGAGCAGAATATATTGTTTTCGGGGGATCATGTTATGGGTTGGTCCACGTCAGTAGTTGTCCCGCCCGACGGCAGTATGGTCGACTATATGGCGAGTCTTGAGACATTACTCGGGCGGTCGGAGTCTGTTTATTGGCCGACTCACGGGCCGGCAATTACAGAGCCTATTCCCTTCGTTAAGGCCTATATTGCCCACCGTTTGGATCGCGAGCGGCAAATCTTTGGTCAACTCAAGGCCGGGCCCCAGAAAATTTCTGACATGGTTGCCGTGTTGTATGCTGATGTCGCCAAAGAACTTCACCCGGCGGCTGGTCAATCCGTCTACGCTCAGTTGATCAAGATGGTAGACGAAGGCCGCGTATCCTGCGACGCCCCTCCGACGGTTGAAAGCCTATATGCCCTCAAATAGTGACTGACGGGCGTTTTCCACCGTTCTGAACCGGTCTTCGTCCACCCTTATGCCGCCGTCAATTATGCGTCGCAGCGGCCGATTATTCTGTGCACTGCCATCACCTCGTCAGCTTCAAACGCAATTTCCTTAGCGGGGTTGTGTTGGCGCAAAATCAGTTGCTGGCTATCACGGCGAACAAACTCTTTTATTAGTCCTCGGCCATCGGTCAGCTGAATAACAACTTCACACCCTGTTGTCGGTCGCCGGTGCGGATGAACGTGCACAAGGTGTCCTTCGCGTAGCGCCGGAGACATGCTGTCGCCGATCACATACACCGCATAGGCGTCGGTTACCCCGCTCAGCAACGGGGGGCGATCGATGTATTCGTTCGTCTGGCCATTGGTTCCGAACCAAGCGTCTTCCCCTCCTACTGCCACCCCCAGGACGGGTAAATCCCGGGGTCCCGGAGCGAATGGGAAGGCACCAGATGGTTGTCCGTCAGGGATGAGAGGTGCCGGTGCACCATCGTCGGCAGATTTTCCCGAGTCTCGGGTCGTTGGCGGCGGCGTTGAGTATGCGCCCATTAGCGCGGCTGGGTCGCATTCCAGCGCGTGCCCTAAGCGCTCCATCCAGTCCGTCGTTAGGCGGCGCTCGCCCCTCTCCAGGCGGCTGATTTGCTGGTTGGTCGTATCCGCCTTCTCGGCGAGCTTTTGCAGTGTAAGACCGCGCGCTCGCCGTAATTCTTTGATTCTGTTTTCCATCGGTCACCCCGATCTGGCAAAAATATTGACTAACTCGAACACATTATACCACCACTAAGGTTGACATGCATCCCCCCAATATGGTGGATTACGGTGCTAGTTCAGAAAGTTTCAAATAATGCAGTCGATCAAATTCAACTTTGGGAAGATATCATGGGCAATAGACGCAAAAAAAGGGCGAAGCGCGTAACCTTGGTGGGGGATGCTCGGGTCAGCCCAACGCCGGAAACCAGGCGAAAGCTAAAGCCCGACCCCCTGTGGCAGATGGCCGAAGAGCTGGGGGCAGAGCGACTTCAGGCATCTCATGAGATTAGAGAGGCGGTTCTGCTCATTTCGGCACCTCTTAGCATTCGCGTGCAGCGCTGGGAGCGGGAGGAGCGAGGTCACGGGGAATATGAAACGGAGCGCGCTGTCCGGATACAGCAAAGATATAATGCGTGGGTTGACATGATGAGCGAGGCAAAGGTACCCGTTGGTCCAGCTCTCGATATGATCGTGGAGGGAGGAAGTGCTCGCGAAATCGAAACAGCTCGCAAGTGGCGGCATGGGACTTTTAGGCCGTACCTTCTTGATGCATTGGACCAGTATTGTAAAATTTCAATGCGCCGCCGATAAGCTTCTAATAGCGCGACAGAGCAATATCATCACCATACGGGTTGACAATTGGGGACAGGTAGGGTAGACTCTTCCTCATCGTTGAAAACTATGACCGGCGCGCCGTGGCGACCAAGGGAGCGCGAAAATGAGCTGCCTCGATTGCCGTAGTTAAACTGACGATTTAGTCAGTGTATCGGCCTCGATTGACGCTACCATTTCAATATGCTTGATCCCTGCCTCAATAAATTCTGATCCAACGGCCGTAAAGTTTAGGCGCTCGTAGAAGGGTGCGACAGCGACTTGGGCATGAATGAGGGCCTTGTGGTGTCCCTGTTTGAGGACCTGGCGCAAGATCTTCTCCATTAGTATATGGCCCCACCCATATCCACGTAACTCCTTGATTATAGACACCCTCTCTATCTTCACGCTGCCGTCTTCCAAGGGGCGGGAGCGGGCGGTTCCGATCGGTGCGTTGCCTAGCAAGGCCAAATAATGGGACGCCCCCTCGTCGTGGCCGTCAATTTCTCTTTCTGGTGGGACGCCTTGCTCCTGCACGAAGACCTTTTGTCGAATATCCTGCCCCAATTTCTTTTCAGACTCCGCAGTCGCCAGAATGACGGTGAGTCTTTCAGGGTCCGGAAAATTAGAACTAGCGGACAATTTATTCTGCCTCACAAAAATTGTTTTCTCTGTCGTAACCCGTACGAGGGCTAGAGAAACAGGGGTATCAGCTCGCAAAATCGGAAAAAATCAACCACTAAGGTTGACTTTCCGGGACAGGTAAGCTATACTTTTCTTCATCGTTGATTGGTGCGTCGGGACGAAAGACCGGCGCTGCGACGATAAATACCTCAAAATCCACGTATCGCGGTACCGTGCCAGTCAGAGCCGTTGCGAAAGCGGCAAGGCTTTTACGACTGGCACTCTTGGCGTGCCGTATGAACGGCTCTCGTAAAGCCTGTCAGGGAAATTGGTACAGTCAACTCCTGCCCACTGCGGTGAAATCTGACTGCGCCTAATTGACCCGCCTTGAATAACGTCATAACGCTTTGAGCGGCCACTTCGGTGAATTGAATCGTCTCGCTTCGCGCGTCCTGATCGGCGATCAAGTGATGATCCACCCATATTCCGACTGGCCGACCAGTATCGACCCCACCCGAAATCGTTGATGTTAAACGAAAGTGGCCTGGTGCGCCTCGGAACTGGACCGTAACGCGTCCGCCCGAGGCGCCGTCGTTAGGATGCGCCAGAACCGTCGTTGATAAAGAGCAAACGGCCACTAGATCGCTCTCTTGCGACCCGCCGGAAACCTGAAGATCCCAGCCGTCTATGCCTAAGTACCTCACGCCGTCCGACGCGCTGTCGGCTGCTTCGTGCGCACCAAGGGGAGGGCACGTTGCAATTGCTAGGCAAGTCGCGACACCCAGCGTTCTGATCATTCGAATTGCTGCCATGCCCCGTCGTGCCTCCGCGTTGAGGGTTCATTCCAAAATCTGAGTATCACACAGGTACGGGCGGGGCGACACAAAGATCGTCGCCTATCCGCGCGCCGAGAGACGCGAATTATGGGAGGTGTTGCCATGACACAAGAGCATCCGTCCGGTAGGACCGACGCTAATCTGGGGGGGCGATTTTCGAACCAAACTCCCGGCGAACCGGGCGAGATAGACTTGGACCAATACTGCGACGACCCCGACACCGGCATTGGGAACGTGAGCGTTGGTTTCGATGGGGAGCCGGGCGACCTCACGAACGAGCTGCGCTCGATCTTCGGAGCACATCGAAGAATAGAACCTGAAGAATGACTGGTTCAAAGGATCCGGATTCTCGGGTCAGTGCGGTCGACAGCCATTCTTCCGAAGCCACACGACCGATGTCTGTCTTGCAACAGAAATTTGTCGACGAGTATCTGATTGATCTTAATGGTTCGAAGGCGGCGACACGGGCCGGTTACAGCGCTCGCTCGTCCGCAACAATGGCTTCCCGCTTGCTTTCGTACCCCCATGTCGCTGCGGCAATCGATGAAGGTATTGAGGCGCGGGCCGCACGTGCACGGGTGACCGCTGATCGGGTGATTGACGAGTACGCGCGAATCGCATTTTCGGATATGCGCCGTTTCGTCGAATGGGGACCCGGTGGCGTTACACTAAAAGCGAGCGACACTATGAGACACATCGACGCATCGTGTGTCGCCGAAGTAACAGAAACCAAAACTGCCACTGGCGGCACGGTGAAATTCAAGCTTCATGACAAACGTGCGGCGCTGGATGCCCTGTCTAAGCATCTTGGATTGTTCATCGAACGCGGGGACGACGCGGCGAGCACGGATCCAAGCGTCGCGACAGTTATAGTGAACATCAAGCGTGACCCTTGAACTTGGTCTGCACCCGCGGCAGGGAGAAGCATTCTTAAGCTCCGCTACCGAAATTCTATACGGGGGTGCAGCGGGGGGCGGGAAATCACATCTGATGCGGGTTGCGGCTATCGCCTGGTGCGCAGCGATCCCAGGGCTGCAGGTCTATCTGTTTCGGCGCACGTTTCCGGATCTCATGAAGAACCACATGAACGGGCCTGGTAGCCTGCCTCTATTACTAGCGTCTTGGATCTCTGCTGGGTTGGCGCAGATCAATCGCTCGGACAATTTTGTCCGGTTTTTCAATGGCTCCAAAATATTTTTGTGCCACTGCCAATACGATTCAAGTGTAACGAAGTATCAGGGCGCAGAGATGCACGTGCTGATGATCGACGAGCTCACGCATTTCTCCCGCCCGACCTACACCTTTCTACGCAGTCGGGTCCGGCTCGGTGGATTGGATGTTCCGTCTAATTATAAAGGGCAGTTCCCTCGGGTAATTCTTGGCACTAATCCCGGGGGGGTGGGCCACAACTGGGTTAAGGCCGATTTCGTTGACCCTGTACCACCTCTGAAAATTCGGGAAATGCCAGAGGCCGAGGGCGGCATGCTGCGCCAGTTTGTGCCTGCACGTGTCGAGGATAACCCGACCTTGATGCAGAACGATCCGGGCTACTTGGACCGTCTGGAAGGGCTCGGCGATCCCGCCCTCGTTCGCGCTATGAGACGGGGCGAATGGGACATTGTCGCTGGTGGCGTATTCGACGACCTATGGCAACCGCAGCGCCACATTATCCGACCTTTTCCGGTGCCGAGTACTTGGCGTGTCGATCGTAGTTTTGACTGGGGCTCGTCGCGACCCTTCTCGGTGGGATGGTGGGCCGAGAGTGACGGGACGGACGTTCAGTTGAGCGACGGGACACGACGTTCCTTCGTGCGGGGCACACTATTTCGCATTGCCGAATGGTATGGCTGGAACGGTCGGCCCAACGAGGGTTGCCGCGCCCTCGCTAGTGATATCGCCAAAGGAATAATCGAGAAGGAAAGGGAGTTTGATGTACATGTTCATCCCGGTCCGGCAGACAGTTCTATCTTTGACACAGTCAACGGCAACAGCATTGCTGCCGAGATGGCACAGGAAGGCGTCCGATGGGTTGCAGCAGATAAGTCTCCGGGAACACGCAAGACGGGATGGGAAATGATGCGGCGCATGCTGAAAGACGCGACGGCCGATCATCCGGAATCGCCCGGCCTTTATGTCTTCGATAGCTGCCGTCAGTTCATTCGCACGGTGCCGAATTTGCCGCGCTCGGATCGGGACCCTGACGATGCGGATACCGGTGCCGAAGACCATGTCGCCGACGAAGCGCGATATCGCGTTCTGGTTCGTAGACGGGCGCTCAAAGCCTTGAAGCTACAGGGCACCTAAGGCGTGTTCACAACACTGCTCTATCTGACTCTATTTGGGACCGTGTCGGTCCTGGCCGCCGACCGCCTAACACGCTGGGTCGTTCAATGCCTTGATCAACACGCAGACGGTCCAGAGACGGCCTGCGAAAACCACGAAAACGAAGGAGATACGGATGCCCGCTGACACAGCGCACCCCGAATACATCACTGCCGCTTCAGACTGGCGAAAATGCCGGGACGCGGTCGCCGGCCAACGGATCGTACACGGCAGAAGCGTTGCCTATCTGCCGAAGCTTTCAGGCCAAACCGATGCCGAGTATGCGGCGTACAAGGCCCGCGCTGTTTTCTACAACGCAACAGCAAGAACACTGGATGGACTATCAGGACTGGTCTTTCGCAAGAAGCCCGTCGTTGAAATGCCCGGCGGCTTGCGCGATTTCTTAGGCGACGTGGATATGGGCGGACTCCCCTTTTCCTCTCTTGCCGAGATGGTGGTTGAGAACGTCTTGATCACCGGGCGTGCGGGCGTACTGATTGACTACCCGCGAGCTGCTGACGGCGTAATTACCCTTGGCAATGCCACGGAAATGGGAATGCGGCCGCTTCTCCGACTATATAGAGCCGAGCAGATTGTGAACTGGCAGGTAGGTCGCATTGGGAATGCAACGATTCCGGTGCGGATTGTATTGGCAGAGACCGTAGAAGAATCGAGCGAGGACGATTTTGTCGCGAACAGTGTTCTTCAGTACCGCGTGCTAGAACTGGTAGACGGGGAGTACGTTCAACGGGTCTTCCGACAAATCGACGGCGTTCAACAGCAAGTGGAGCTTATCGTCCCGAAGATGAACGGGCGCCCTTTGTCGCGCCTTCCATTCGTATTCTTCGGGCCCCAAGATGTCTCACACTCGGTGGCTAAACCGCCGCTCCTCGATCTGGTCGAAGTCAATTTGTCCCATTATCGAACGACTGCCGATTACGAGCACGGGGCCCATTTTACAGGCCTTCCAACCGCCGTGGTAACGGGGCACACCATGTCAGATGGTGACACGTTATCGATTGGCGGAGGCGTCGCATGGGTGTTTCCAGAACCTGAAGCGAAGGCAAGCTATTTGGAGTTTAAAGGAGAGGGTCTTCAGGCGCTGGAGCGGCTTCTGGATCGCAAAGAATCTCAAATGGCGTCTCTGGGCGCCCGAATGCTGGCTCCTGAGAAGCGCACTGCCGAGGCCGCCGAAACCGCTCGCATTCATCGGCACGGGGAGAACAGCGTTCTGGCGTCATTGTCCAACGCGGTCTCGCTCGGCCTGACAAAAGTATTCGAGTGGGCGCGGGATTGGCAGGGTTTGACGGGCAACGTCAAGGTCGAGTTAAACCGAGACTTTCTACCTGTGTCTATGTCAGCCCAAGATCTGACGGCTCTCATAGCCGCGTGGCAAGGCGGGGCAATCGCTAAACGGGACTTGTTCGACAACCTAAAGACCGGTGAGATTGTCTCGGGCGATCGATCTTTCGAGGAATTGGAACGAGATGTCCTTATCGATCGATGCGCCGTTTCAGAAGCTGCGGAAAACTCGTAGACGTGACCGACTATTGGACTGCGCCTCGGTACTGGGAGGAAGAGACAGCCTATATTCTGGCAGGCGGTCCTGGTCTGGACCTGATCGACCTAGAGCGCTTGAAGGGCGCGAACGTGATTGCCATCAACTTTAGTTTTCTGAAGGCCCCTTGGGCGGATGTCGTGTACGGGACTGACGAAAACTTCTGGGTGGCGATGGTCGACGATGTAGGTACATCGGCGCTCAAGGTGACGGTTGCACCGGGGGCACCGAAGGGTGTTCTTAAACTTAGAAATACGGGCCTTTGTGGGCTTGAAGAGGAGCCGACAGGTCTCAGGATCGGTTGGACATCCACGTACGCTGCCATCAATCTGGCGGTTCACTTCGGCGCCAATAAGATTGTGCTTATGGGCGTGGACATGAGGCTCGTGGACGGTTGCACTCATTGGTCGGGCTACCCCCAAGTCGACGTGCGAATGAAATCTGATCCTGATTTCTGCCGCAGATACTTAATGCCAAATTTCGACAGCCTCGTAGCACCCTTAGCGGCACGTGAAATTGAAGTGTTGAACGCGACACCGGGAAGCGGACTTACGTGCTTTCCGATGGTCGCGCCCGAGACCATTTACTAAGTGCCTTGGGCCGGCGGCCCTTTCAGAAATTTTATTAGGTCAATCGAAGAGGCAGCGCCTCTTGGAAAGGATGATGCATGCCAACAGATTGGAATGACCCGGACGCGAAAGCCGCACTGGAAGAAGCCGTGCGTGCGGCAAATGCACCGTTAGAAGACTCGATCCAAAAGCTCGAAGCCAAGAACAGCGAACTTCGAGAGGAAAAGAGAAAAGCGCGTGCGGAAGCCAAACAACTCGCTGAGGCCGCAGAGAGCCTTAAACGGGAAGCGAATGCCGCTGGTACGGCCCTTGCTGAGAAGGAAGGCGATGCGAAAACAGTTCGCCAGCGTTTGGAATCATCCTTTGCTGAGCGAGAGGCTGAGCTCGCTCGGCGGGCGGAGACAGCGGAAGCCCAGGCGTACAAGCTGTTGGTGGATAATGGACTGACCGAAGCTTTGGCATCGGGCACCGTACGGGTCGCGCCTGAAATGCTGCGCGCAGTGAAAGCGTTGATTAAGGCGGAGCATAAAGTCGAGGTCGCCGATGGCGTCGCCCAAATCGGAAATTTGCCTCTCGACGAGTTCATCGCGGACTGGAAACAAAGCGACACGGGCAGGCACTTTATTGCAGCGCCTGTAAACGGCGGCGGCGGTGCGTTGAACACTGGCGGGGCCCGTCCGACCGACAACCCTTGGAAACGAGAAACCCGCAATCTTTCGGCCCAGGGACGAATTCTGCGTGAAGATCCGGCCCTTGCGGCGCAACTCAAATCAGAAGCTGGCGCCTGAAATCGACGCGCCTAAACGCCCAATTCTATCTGTGCCTCACGCCCGCGGCGAGAGGTTGCAGTCCGCGCCGGCGGCGCACCCCAAAAAATTGGACGGCTGCCCGCGGTAGGCGTCTTTCTCTTTTTCGAGCAAGACAAAGGAGTATGCCAATATGGCTGCAACTAAAGTCACGGACATTATTGTCCCCGAAGTTTTCAATCCGTATGTCATTCAGCGGACCGCCGAACTTTCGGCATTCTTTCAATCCGGTGTCGTCGGCAATGTGGCCGAACTTGATCTGGTCGGTGCCCGTGGTGGCAAGCAGATCAATATGCCGTTCTTCAGTGACCTAACCGGGTCGGACGAAGTGTTGTCCGATTCGAGCCCGCTGACGGTCAGCAACATCACGAGCGGCCAGGACGTGGCCGTGCTTCATGCTCGGGGCCGAGCCTGGGGCGTCAACGACTTGGCCAAGGCCATTTCTGGCGCGGACCCGATGGCGGCAATTGGCGACTTGGTCGCCGGTTACTGGGCCCGCCGCTTTCAGGATATCTTGATTTCGACTCTGAAAGGCAGCTTTCTGGCCGCCAGCATGTCTGGAAATGTCCACGACATCTCGGCGGTTACCGGCGCAGGTGGCGTGATCAGTGCGTCCACCACCATCGACGCTATGCAGAACCTGGGCGATGCCCGTGGCAATATTGCGGCGATCGCCATGCATTCAGACGTGGTCGCCAAATTGGCTAAAGACGATCTAATCACCTTTGTCCGGGACAGTGAGGGTCGCCCGGCGGTCGATACTTATCTGGGCAAGCGCGTCATCGAGGACGACGGATTGCCGGTCTCAGGCGGTGTCTATACCTCATACCTGTTCGGCGACAGTGCGGTTGGTTACGCCGAGGGCAATCCGGCTGTATCCACCGAGGTCGATCGGGACAGCCTGCAGGGCGACGACATATTGATCAATCGTCGGTATCTGATACTGCATCCGCGCGGGATCAAGTGGCAGGGCACGCCAGCAGGCGCGGCGCCGACCAATTCGGAACTGGAAGTCGGGACCAACTGGGCCCGGATGTACGACAATAAAAACATCCGCATCGTTCAGTTCAAACACAAGATCGCTTAACGGGAACGACGGGGGAGGGCTGCGCCCTCCCCATTTGTTTGCTCGTTATCGGGCAGTCCGGAGGGCCCTATGGGACTTGCAGGTTTCAACCGTGCCCGACGCTATAGAGCGGTGGCCGGACTTCGGAACAAAGCCTCACTATCGCGCTTAGGTCGTATGACGAAGAAGCAAATTTGTGCCTTCGCCCGGAAACAATTCGGCGTGGCTTTGCCCGTCACTTTTAAGAAATCGGAACTCATCGCCGCCGTCGAACAACTCGCAGCGGATCATAATCGGAAGGATCTCCAATGACCTTGAACGTGGGCGAGAACAGTTATGTGTCGGTCGCGGACGCAGACACCTATTTCACCGACCGTAACAACTCGAGTTGGGCGGCCAGCGATACGGCGACCAAGGAAGCGGCCCTTATTGAGGCAACGCAATACCTTGACGCGTCGTATCGCTGGCGAGGCACGGTCGCTAGCTCTGGTCAGGCCCTTGGTTGGCCGCGGACAGGGGCTAGCGACCGTGAAGGCAGGACGCTTTCATCGGCCCTGGTGCCCGCCGCCATTGAAGATGCAGCTTTCGAGCTCGCGTCCGCGCGGCTGAGCAATCCATTGCTGCCGCCCCAACCCCGTGGAGGCCGCACCTCCAAGGAGAAAGTCGGCCCCCTTGAGGTGACCTATCATCCGGGAGCGCCCGGCGAAATGACATACAATCTGGTCGAACGCATCCTGGTTGGACTGCACAATGGTCGCGTCGCCGGCATCAGCACAAATTTGGTGCGGGCATGATTATGGACACGACCTTGCGCCCGCTGGCCCGTCGGCTTGTCGACGGTTTCGGAAAGGCGGTCACCCTCAGACGCATCGCGTCCGGCACTTACGATCCGACGACAGGCGCCATATCCGGCAGCGTTACAACGGACTTCGAAATTAGGGGTGTGATCCGGTCCTTGGAGGACGGCCACGTCAAAAACACACTGGTCGAGACCGGCGACTTGGAAGTGACGATTGCAGCCGAAGGTTTGACGATCGAACCCAGTGCCAACACGGACAGCGTCCTGATGGACGGTGACACCTGGACCGTCGTGTCGGTCGAGCCGATTTTCAGTGGCGAACTGGCCGCGCTTTATAACTTGGTCGTGCGCAAATAGGGCGCGAACAGCCCCCACCAAATTCCCATAATCAGGAGGCAAGTGAATGAGCTATTCAAGCGCTCATTCGTCCATTCGCACGCGCTTTGCGGACGAATGGGCGATTGCGCAACCGACGATACCCGTTGCTTACCCGAACGTCGCGTTTACACCGCCGGTCGCGGCGCCTTGGGTCCAAATCTCGATTGCCGACGCAGAGTCGAAGCAAGTCAGCCTGGGCGCCGCAGAAAACTTTCATCGCCACAATGGCGTGCTGACTGTGGAAGTATTCGTCCCGGTGGCTACCGGCGACACCGTGGCGCTCACCCTGGCGGACGACGCCGCCAACATTTTCCGGAGCTGGCAGAGCGTAGGCCTTCAGTTCCGCACCCCCTCGATCCGTACTTTGGGCTCGGACGGCACCTGGTACCAGGTGGACGTTTTGATCGAATTCTGGCGAGACAGTTTGTACGCAGCCGCGTCCTGACTGGCGACCCAGTGGAGCTTTCATCCCTCAAATATTTGACAACTTAGGAGTTACGGCATGCCATCTATTGATGCAGGCGCCGGCGCGGATTCGAGCCGGACTCAGCTGCGCTATATCGAAGAAACCACCTGGGGGACCACCCCCGCATCGCCTACGTTCGCGAACTTCCGCGCGACCGGCGAAACCATGGGCCTGAGCAAAAGCACCACCCAATCCGCCGAGATCCGGTCGGATCGGCAGGTGTCTGACTTGATCGCCACGTCTTTTTCAGCCGGTGGCGGGTTCGGCTTCGAGCTTTCCCAAGACACGTACGATGATTTCTTCGCAGGCGCCCTGTTTGGCTCTTGGTCGACTGATCTGGGTATCTCGGTGGCGACGATTTCTGCTACCGCGAGCGGCTTCGACGACAGCGGTAACGGGCTCGACGACATTATCCGGCTCGACTGGGATTTCCGCAATGTCCGAATGTGGTCGGGCAACACCGGGCAGAATTTCAAGGATTTCACCAAGGTTTTTCAGGGGCGAACCGACGGGGTCAGTGTTGACTTGACAGGATTGAACATCCGACTTCGCGGCCCTTTCACCGCCATAGATCGTACTCTGCAGACTTCTTTCTACACGGGGACAGGGGGGCTTGAGGGAAGTATCGATAACAAGGGAAACCCGAAGCCGAAGGCCTGGGGTGAGAACAAGAATGCATCGCCCATATTGCTCGACGCAGCGAAAAATCTTTATCAAACTCATGACGGCCAAATTCAATCGATCGACAAAGTTAGAGACGAAGGAGATCCGCTCACTGATGCGGGCGTGGCGGCTGATTTCGCCACACTCGACGCCTGGACACCCGTCGCTGGGCAATACAAGTCCTGCCTGAGTTGCGGGGTTTTTCGGATCGGCGACAAACCGCAAGGTAAGTTGACTGTCGACTTCAAGGGCGATGCTTCTGGAACTTACGTGAATAGCACGTCAGAAGTCATTGGGCGGATCGTCACCTCGCACCTGGGAGCTGACAATCTCGCGGCTTCTGATATCGACAGCGACTCCTTCGCGGCGCTTAGCGCTGCGAACACGGCACCGATTCATTACTACACCGGGTCTAACCCAATTACGGCTCGCGAGGTCATCGATAAGCTCGCAACCGCGATTGGTGCGATCTGGTACTTCTCCCGAACAGGCGCTCTCACAGTCAAGAGGGTCGAGCCACCTTTACGTCCGACAGCGACCATCATGGAAGCCAATATTTCCAGTCGGGGAGGTGGTCTTAAAAGAGTTACCCCTGAGCAACCCACCTATGAGCACCGAATTCGGTGGGGCGTTAATCACACGCCCATGTCTGAGAATGAAATCGCGCCAGCAGTTACGTCCGTTGACAGAGAGTTTCTCAACGCCGGTGAGCGCTATGCGGTCTCGGAAAACGTAGGCGACACATCAGAGGCAAGCGTCCGGTCAAAGTTCCGTAAGGCGAGGGCATTGCAGATTGAGTCCTTCTTTGTCGCCGAGTCCGACGCCCAGGAGGAGGCGGATAGGCGGCAAGCGATCTGGGGCTTGCCCCGTCATAGGTACACCGTGCCCGTGACGGATGGGTTGTTCGCATATTGGGTCGGCGACGTGGTGTCGCTGGACCTAGACAGATTTGGATTAAGCGGAGGAAAGAACTTGTTGGTTGTCAGTGTGAACGAAAACGCAAAGCAGAACCAAGCTACCGTCGAGCTGTGGGGGTGATATGCAAAATTATCTTATTACACATCCTGGTTTGTCTGACGCAGGAACAGTGACCGGCGGGACGACCGCTAACGGTCTGGGGGTGACCAACCTTCAAAATCCTCAACCTGGCAGTGTGGCGAGGTTTACCGATCTCGGAGACGTCTATATCGAGATAGACCTTGGATCCGCCATGGCGATTAATTTTGCTGGACTTCTGTTCGGATCATGGCAATCCAGTGCGGAATTTCAAGTGCGGGGCGCAGGCTCGCCAGAGGCCCTAACGACATTGCCAGTGTACGACAGCGGGACCGGAGGTCGCGCCACCACCGGCACTCCGAGGATGACGACCCATCACTTGCTGCATTCCTTCACGGCTTCGTCAAACCGGTATTGGCGGATCGACATTTCCGACGCCGGAAACCCGGACACCTGGATAGACATAGGTGTACTGGTGCTCGCGATAGCGTGGCAGGTCAGCATGAACCCGGCCTTTGGTGCCGCTCCGTTGGGAGTCGAAGATCCAGGAATTGTGGATCAGGCCATCGGCGGACAGCTCTGGCCTCACCAGCGACCGAAGCGGCGGGTTGGTCAGTTCACCCTTGATCACATGTCCAAAGACGAGATCTACAACAACGCCTTTCCCTTGGAATGGGACCGTGGGGTCACGAAGCCAATCCTCGTCGTGCCAGACCTGGATGACTCGGCCCATGTTCAACGAGAGACAATATACGGATTGATGAGCGGACTGTCGCCCGCCGTCCATCCGGACTACGGGATCTGGCAAAAAAGAATCGCGATAAGGGAGATGATTGCATGAGCAGAATGGCAACACGAGTTGGAGAATTCACCACGACCTCGGGCCTCGGTATTTATGACTTGGATGGCGCGATCACAGATTTCCGGGGTTTCGTCGTGGGCATTGGAGCCGGCGCGGACGTGCCTTATGTGGTCGAAAGTTCGGACGGATCTACTTGGGAAGTCAACATCGGCACCTTGACCGACGCTGCGACCGACACGCTTTCTCGTGACACGCTGATCGCGTCATCGACCGGCGCTGCAATCGATTGGCCGGACACCACTCAAAAGCGGGTTTTCTCGGCACCTCTGGGCGAAATCATCGGTTGGCTGAAACTCGATTCTGGCGGGACTTATTTAGCGCGCGTGGGCGCGAAGCTGAACTTTGATAGTGCAGGGAATGCGGGCTTCGGTGTGGTTGCTCCAGATGGAACCGTGCATATTCATTCGGACACAGCAGGGGCTGTCACTGCCAATGCGGCGGGTCAAACTCTTGTAGTTGAAAGCGGTGTGTCTGGTAATGGCGGCATATCCATTCTGAACACTGACGCCAACAGCACCAACATATTTTTTGGCTCACCTTCCGACAATGATTACGCAAGAATTCAATGCGCCTACGGCGCGGCAACCACTTCAAGGTATGCGATCAGATTAGATGGTTCTGAGGCTTGGCGGCTTGAGAATACCGCTACCGGTGTGCAAATGCTTCCCGAGTCGAGCAGCTCCTCAGCCGTCCCCACGTATTCGTTTGTAGAAGATAGAGATACCGGGGTTCACCGTCCGTCAGCGAACAAGGTACAAGTGATCTGCGGCGGTGTAGTGGCAGCCCAATTTGTGGGTGAATTGGCTGGGGGATCGTCTTGGGTTGGAAGCGGCGATATAGGGCCAGACGCAACCTTTGGCGCAATCTCAGAAGAAAATCGGGTGGTCCTGGTTGGCGAAGCCTCACATGCATCGTTTGGAAGCACCGTATTTCAAATCCCAGTCCACAGGGCCTCAACATCGGCATACCTTTTTGCGCAATTCAAATCGGGCACTGGTGGTACTCCAGATAATGAGTTCACTTTCTACGGTGATGGGAACGCGAGTTGTGACGGGGCGTGGTCTGGGGGCGGTGCAGATTACGCAGAAATGTTCGAGTGGGCGGATGGCAACCCGGCCAACGAAGACAGGGTTGGTCATTCGGTTACCTTGGTTGGCGACAAAATTAAGATCGCGGAGCCTGGAGACGACGTGCTTGGCGTGGTGTCAGACACCTATTCGGCGTTAGGCGATGCGGGTGTCCTCAAATGGACCGGGCGCTATGAGCGGGATGATTTTGGCCGCTACGTCATGGAGGACTACGAAGCCGTCGAATGGGTTGATGTGACGCCGGCCGAGTTTGAAGAGCTGGAAGTCGACACGGGTGTTCCTGATGGCAAGGGTAAGCCGATCTTCCGAAAAGAGCAGGGGCGGGAGAAAGCAGGCGAGCGCCGCAAGTTCCGCTCCTATGCCGACGATAAAGTGCCTGCCGACCTGACCGTGCCAGCTAACGCCAAACGGACCACCCAGCAACGCCGGAAGCAGAACCCGGCCTTCGATCCCAACACCGCCTACACCCCGCGCACAGAGCGCCCGGAATGGTCGGCTGTTGGCCTCATGGGCAAGTGCCACCTGCGAGTCGGTCAAGAGATTGATCCTCGATGGCGAAAGCTCCGCGATATCGCGCCAGGGGTCGAACTCTGGTTGGTCAGGTAGCCGCCTAAAGGGCGGCTTTTTTGTGAGGTGCGTATGACGCCCGAAGAAACCCGTACGATCGCCAAGGAAGCCGCGCACGAGGCCGTGACAGCGACACTTACGGCCCTTGGCATCGATATCAACAACCCGCACGACACTCAGGCTGACTTCAACTGGCTGCATAACACCAGAAAGCAAAGCGAGAAGTTTCGGTTCGCAGTGCTTCTAGCATTGACAATTAGTCTGCTCGGCTTTCTGGGTGCCGTCCTTTGGAGCGGAATTGTTCAGGCCATAAGAGGTGAGTGATGCCAAAGCATGTGGAACAGTTTCGCAGGCGAGTTGTCCGCCCTGTGCTGCTCCGTCTTAATTTGTGGTCCCCTTCTGCAGAGTTGCTGCTTCTTGGAACTGCATTGCACGAAAGCAATAATCTCAAATACATTGCCCAAATAGGCGGCGGGCCGGCGCTTGGGCTGTATCAGATGGAGCCGTTCACGCTGGACGATTTGTACCGAAATGGTTTGAACGGTCCTCGCGTTTCTTCGCGGATCCTGAACGGTTTTATGGTCAAAGGGTTCACCCGCGCCGAGAATCTTTCGGCCAACCCACTCTATTCGACGGCAGCGTGCAGGCTCCAATACTGGCGATTTCCTGAGTCCTTGCCAGACGTAGACGACGCGTCCGGTCTCGCTCGATATTGGAAGCGATACTGGAATACCGAACAGGGTGCTGGAACGCCCGAGCACTTCATCGCCGCCCTCGAGGCGGCTTCTTTATGAAAGGAGAAGATCATGGTCAATTTTCTAGAAGGCGGTTTCCTAAAAGGTAAGAAAACCTATGTGACAGGATCGCTTGCGATACTCGGCACCATCGGTGCCTATTTGGTCGGCGATATCGGGATGGTCGAAGGCATTCAGTTGATCGTGCCAACGGTTATGGGCATGACAATTCGCAATGGGATCGGATGACCTGGGCCCTGGTCGCACTGACAATATTTGCGTCACTGGGGGGCGCGGCATTTTTCGCTTCCCGGTCGGCTTTTCATAAAGTGCGAGCTCGCTTCGCCCGAGCGTCGCTGGATCACGCGAGAGAAGCAAATGAAATTGAAGAAGAGGTTGATCGCCTGTCTGATTTTGATATCGACGAGCGCTTGCACGACACCTTCCGCGACTGAATGCGCTTGGTCGAGGCAGATCTCACCTTCACGTCAAGACACCCCTGGAACTAAGCGCCAGATATTTGTCCACAATCAGAAGGTCTCCAAATTCTGCCGCTGAACGCGATCAATTATTCCAAATGTCGTCGCCACCAGCCGCCAGTTAATCGACTATTAGCCGCCCCAGGGTTCTGCCCTGGGGCGGTTTTTCTGCATTCAAGGTCCGAGTTGCCCCTTTTTGTCCGGGTATCCTTAACCAATTCGATTCTATAATTCGGTACAAATGGCGGTGGGAGCGAAGTCATGAAAGTATTCAGATGCTGCTTGGCGGCGATAGCGTCCCTAGCAGCGGGAAGCCAAGCAACACTGGGTAGTGAGGACCGCAATATAAATAGCGTCGAAAGCTGGACTTATTATCTTCAGGCCGCCGATCCAGACCTGATATCGGCGTCGGGGTTCGATTTGGCTGTCGTCGACTACTCTGCAGATGGCTCCGACGAGCACGCGTTCTCTAAAGTCGACGTTGCGAAGATGAAAATGCGGGACGGGAAAAGCGATCGAATTTTGCTATCCTATTTGAGCATCGGAGAAGCGGAAGACTATCGATACTACTGGAAGCCTTCGTGGACGGACAGCCGACCAGAATGGGTGATGCCTGAGAACGAGGAATGGGGTGGTAATTATCCGGTCGATTTTTGGCATCCGGATTGGCAAAGGACCATTTACGGTGAAGCCGGCGCTTTTCTGGATAAAATTATTGCGGCCGGTTTCGATGGCGTTTATCTGGATCGCATCGATGTCTATTGGGAGCGTCGGGAGGATCGCGAGACGGCCCAGGCCGATATGGTTCAGTTCGTTCGCGACCTTGCTGCCTATGCGAGGGCACTGCGACCGGGGTTCTTGATCGTGCCTCAGAATGCCGAAGGCCTCCTTGAAGTCCCCGAGTACATGGAAATCATCGACGGGATAGCAAAGGAAAGCCTGTATTATTTGCCCGGCAAAGATGGTGACCGGCCCCCAGCTGACGAATCGAAGTACAGCGCCGATGTTCTACGGCAAGCGGTAGAAGCGGGTAAGCTCGTGCTGACTGTGGATTACGTCAGCGAGCCTCAACACGTTGGTGATGTGTATGAGACGGGTCGGGCTGCCGGTTTCATTCCCTATGTTACGGTTCGGGAACTGGATCAAATGGCCATCAACGCTGATTTTGATCCCCAGTCCCGCTAGGGTCGAAAAATGGATCCAATTGGTACAGGCTCGGCCCTAATCGCCTCTGTGGCGGAAGCTCTTTCTCCCTTCGGGCTAGTTGTCAGGGGTGGATTTAATCCCGACATCGGAGATTTGGTTCCCGAGTTTTCAAAAGGCGTGGGCAGTGGAACCCTTGTCCTTGTCGGGAACACGTCATCGGATATGTGGCAGAATTTTCAGGACAGTGAATCAAGTCGGTCCGCCTCGGCGGATTGTGACGATGAACCTTTAGACGATTGGACAAAGTCTGTCGTTGATCAGGTGGCTCAAGGACTGTCGGCCCGCGCAGTATATCCGTTTGAAGGGCCGCCCTACCATCCATTCCTTACCTGGGCAATGCGGGCGGATTCTGTTTCGCAATCCCCTCTCGGGCTCACCATTCACCCTGCATTTGGCCTTTGGCATGCCTATCGGGCAGCTCTGTTGTTTCCGGAAGTTGTGCCGATCTCGCCGCCCGAAAATGCCGAGCCGCCGTGTGCGTCGTGCGGGCACCAAAGGTGCTTAAGCGCCTGCCCGGTCGATGCTTTCGGCGCTGGCGCCTATGACGTACCCCGTTGTTTGGAGCATCTATCGACGGCAGCGGGCGTCCGATGCCTAGAAAGCGGCTGCCTCGCGCGTCACGCGTGTCCGATCGGTGTAGAATCCGCGTATACACCGGCCCAGGCAGAATTCCATATGAAGGCCTTCGTTCGGCGGGTTCCCAGTCTGATCTGACCGCTAAACAACCTTCCCAGGGTTCATTGTATCCTTCGGGTCCAGGCAAGCCTTGAGTGCGCGCATGAGGTCGAGCTCGGTTTCGCTTTTATATTTCCGAACTTCGTCTCTCTTCAGAAGGCCAATGCCGTGCTCGGCGCTGATGCTCCCATCCATCTCAGCGGCGATACCGTGGACAATCTCCCCAATTTGCTTTTGCCGCGCTAGGTACTCTTTACCGTCCATACTCTCCGGCTGGGTGAGATTAAAATGGACGTTTCCGTCGCCCACATGACCAAAGACGACCGGGCGTATACCTGATATTTCGGCTTCGACGGCCGCACAGGCCTGGGTCACGAACGCGGCGACTTTCGAGACCGGGACGGAGATGTCGTGTTTAAGGCTCATCCCTTCGGGCTTCTGTGCGTCCGAGGCTGCTTCTCTCAAATGCCACAGATCGTTCTGCTGACTACCGCTTTCGGCGATAACACCATCGACAATCAACTCCTTTTCGAAGCCTGCGCCTAGAATCTCCTCTAGGGCACCTCGTAGTCCGCTGTCTCGTCGCGCCGTCGATACCTCCATCAAAACGTACCAATCGTAGGCTGCCTCGAGAGGGTCCCGCGCCGTCGACACGTTCTTTAGGACGAATTCCAGCGTTCGTCGTGACATGAGTTCGAAGGCGCTAACCGTCTCTCCGCCAAGCCCTCGCGCCAGGCTAAACAAGTCCGTTGCGGCATGAACACTGTTCAGGGCGACGAAGGCGGTTTCAGTTTCTCGCGGCATCGGGAAGAGCCGGCAAACCGCCGCTGTGATGATACCTAGTGTCCCTTCAGCCCCCAGGAACAGCTGCTTCAGATCATAGCCCGTGTTGTCTTTCCGCAATCCGCGCAGCCCGTTCAGGATCCGACCATCCGGTAAGACGACTTCCAGCCCCAACGCGAGTTCCCGAGCATTGCCGTAACGCAAGACGGCGTTACCGCCTGCGTTAGAAGATAGGTTGCCCCCGATCTGACACGAGCCTTCCGACGCAAGGCTAAGTGGGAACAGGCGTTCTGCATCAGCGGCGGCCGCTTGAACTTGCGACAAGGTACAACCCGCCTCGACCGTGATTGTGTCATTGATCGGGTCGATTGCGCGGACGCGATTTAGTCTGGAAAGGTTGACAATGATCTCCCCTGCGTCAGCAACGGCGCCCCCTGTGAGGCCGGTATTGCCGCCCTGCGGCACGATGGGAACGCCCGCAGCCGCACATATCTCAACCACTTTCGCGACTTGAACCGTATCTTCCGGGCGCACCACTAATGTGGCGAAGCTTTCGAAGTATCCCCGTTGCTCATCCAGGTAGGGTTGCAAATCTTCTGGATCGGTTAGGCAACCTTTAGGGCCTACGATTGTGCCGATCTGTTCGATTAGCTCAGGCGGAAGGTTACGGGTCATTGTGTTGGCTCATTTGGTTGCGATGCGGCTCTACGCAAGCGGTCGTTTATCGCGACACCCAGGTCAACCTCGGGGATCGGCATGACTGCTATCCCATCACTCTCAATTTGGTCAAGCTCTCGTATCATCGCGAATAGGTTGGCAGCAGCCTCCCTCAGGTCACCGGACGAACTTAAATTCAGCGCCGCAAGGCAATGGGGCGAAGGTTGTGGACCCAATGCCAAAAGGACTTCGGTACTTCTGGGCTCGGCCACATTCAGTCGAATGGCGTGAGCTGGCGCATAGTGCCGATCCAGCTGTCCGGGGCTTAACGGTTTCCCGCCAGTCGGTGCATCGTCGTGTATAGGTACCTTCGCCACTTCCTCGAGAATCTCGCGGTTAACACTGCCTGGGCGAAGCAGTCGTATTCCATCTCCATCTGACATAACAATTGTCGATTCGATGCCGACCCGGCAGGAGCCTCCGTCCAGGATCAGAGAGACAGCATCGCCCAAGGAGTCGGCCACGTGTTGCGCCGTCGTCGGGCTGACGGTTCCAGATATATTGGCGCTCGGTGCGGCGATCGGTCGCCCAGCTTCACGAATGAGTTGCTGCGCGACCGGATGGTCTGGCGCGCGCAAAGCGATCGTGTCGAGCCCCGCGCTTACCAAAAGAGACGCTGTCGAACTCTCCGCACGCGGAACCACCAATGTCAGCGGGCCAGGCCACAGTTCGCGAGCAAGCGCTTGTGTAATGTCGTCCAAGACGCCGAACCGGCGTGCCATGTCAATATCAGCCACATGGACGATCAAAGGATTGAAAGCAGGCCGCTTTTTGGATGTAAAAATACCTGCAACGGCAGTGTCGTTGGTGGCGTCCGCTCCTAGCCCGTAGACAGTCTCGGTCGGTAACCCTACGAGTTCGCCTGCGCGAATTTTGGCTGCGGCCTCGGCGATCCCGTCGGGGGTTGCGGGCGTTATAAGCTGCATGTTACTCACCGGTTCTCCACTGCATTTGGCTCGGCGCGCGGCACTTTAGACGTAATGCCGCGCAGCCCTAAGAAAAATCGCTTCGTGTGGTTCTGCGGCGTATTTGCTTCTAACCCTATCGCCGAAGCTTAAGTGTCAAATACATAGAAAACCGCAGCCTAGTGTCCTAATATTACCCTTAGTTTGCGCAACGAATTGTACGAATATTGCGCTGACGTAGATCCGCAAGGGTCTGCAATTAAATTACTGTTTTGAAGGGAGCGTGCCCCTCATGGCTGCTTATAATGCCCCAATCCGCGAAATTAATTTTGCACTCCAGCAATATGCGGATATCCCCCGTATAGCGACCTTACCTGGTTTCGAGGATGCAACACCGGACACGGTCGAAGCCATTCTCGAGGAAGCAGGAAGGCTTGCGCGTGACGTAATTGGACCTCTCAATCAAACCGGGGACGTCCAAGGATCAGTTCTCGAGAACGGCGTGGTTCGCACGCCTGACGGCTTTGCCGAAGCGTGGAAACAGTATGCGGAAGGCGGCTGGACGGGAATACCGTTTGAACCGGAAATTGGCGGCCAAGGGTTGCCCATGTCTTTAGCAATGGCGGCGTTCGAGATTTGGAGCGCAGCTAACATGTCGTTCGGCATGTGCCCCATGTTGAACCAAGGGGCGATCGAGGCCATCAGGCACCATGGCAGTGACGAGTTAAAGGCGATCTATCTGGAGAAAATGGTGACCGGCCAATGGGTCGGGACCATGAATCTGACCGAACCGAATGCGGGCTCGGACCTCGGCGTAATGCGGAGCCGGGCTGCTTTGCAATCCGACGGTTCGTACCGGATCAAAGGATCAAAGATATTTATCTCTTATGGGGATCACGAGTGGACTGAAAATATTGTCCATTTGGTATTGGCGCGTACTGAAGGCGCGCCCGAAGGTTCGCGCGGCATATCGCTATTTATCGTTCCGAAATACCTGGTCAACGATGACGGGTTGTTGGGCGAACGGAACGACGTGCGGTGTGTGTCGCTCGAAGAGAAAATGGGTATTCATGCGAGTCCCACCTGCGTGATGGCGTATGGCGACGATGACAACTGCGTCGGATATCTGGTTGGCAAAGAGAACAAAGGGCTCGCCAACATGTTCACGATGATGAACAACGAGCGACTTGCCGTCGGAATGCAGGGCGTAGCCATCGCGGATCGATCGTTTCAGCAGGCTCTCGACTATGCGCGAGATCGCAAACAAGGCAAGTCGATGCGCGCCGACGCAGGTGCCGAGCCGAGCATTATTGAGCACGCCGATGTGCGCCGCATGCTGATGACCATGAAGGCCCACGTCGAGGCCGTGCGCGCAGTTGCTTACCTCACCGCCGGGTGCATCGATGTTGCGGGACATCACACCGACGATGTGGAACAGACCGCCGCGAATGATTTGGTCGAATTGTTAACCCCGATCGCAAAGTCTTGGTCAACTGACATTGGCTTCGAAGTTGCGTCGATCGGTGTTCAAGTGCATGGCGGCCTCGGGTTCATCGAGGAAACTGGTGCCGCTCAGTACATGCGGGACGCGCGGATCGCACCAATCTATGAAGGGACCAACGGAATCCAGGCCATGGATCTGGTCATGCGGAAATTGCCGCTTAAGGATGGCAGTGTCGTGCGGAACTTTATAGCCCATATGAATGAGATCGACGATGTGCTCAAGAACTCGGGGAACGCAGATCTCGATTTTGTCCGGCCCTTATTGTTGAATGCAATCGACACTTTATCCGAGGCAACCGAGTGGATGCTCAATTCGCACGCTCAGTCGCCGAATAGCTGCGCTGCGGGAGCAACACCGTACTTGCGTATGTTCGGTATGGTGACGGGCGGATTTCTGTTGGCTAAGGGCGCGGTGGCGGCGATCGACGCAGCGAGCGATCAAGACGCTGGCGACGAGTTTCATATGTCCCGGCTAGCGGTTGCTATGTTTTTCGCCGAACAAATGCTGCCTCAGGCCGAAGGCTTGTTGGGGGCCGTGATGGCAGGCGAAGACATTCTCTATACGCTGAACTCTGATCAACTGGCGATTTAGGGCCGTAGGCCTGATTTTCGGTCTATGGCGTACCAACATAGACCTAACGCTTGCAGGCCGATCATGATTGCGAAGGCTGTGACGTACCCTGCCGCCTCGTAGCCGGCATTTCCGTCTATTTTCCAAAAGCTGATAATGGCGCCAATTCCTGCCTGGCCCGCAAATGCGGCCATGAACACGAGAAAATTAAGCGCTGTGGTGACGCGCCCTGCCAGGTGTGCGGGGAATGTCTGCGCCAAAGCCGCGTACGGTATAATGCCAATGGTTCCAAAAAAGCCGAACAGGGCCCAAATCGCCATAACCTGGGTCGATGAACCCGTCCCGAACAGACCGGCGAACACCAATGCGCCCTGGGCGCAGACAAAAATGCTCATGCCGCCAACCGCGACCACCATGGGTTGGATGCCGTGGCGACCGGCGCGCTCTGTTGCATAGCCCATCAGTAAAAAGCCCGCGACCATGGATATGGCTGTGACCAGCAATGCGTCCGCGACACCCGTGCGATCCATCCCCGCGACATCCCGCAGCCATGGCCCGGCCCACAAACTTTGAATAGACAGGAACGTGGCCTGAGACATCAAAGTTACTGGCGCAACCCGCCAAAACGCCCGGCTAAAGAAGACCTGCCGAACGCCGGAAAACTCGTTCTGCCATCCCGTGCTAATCGATGACGACGAGCGATCAGGTACCGTGAGAAAAAGTAAGGCTCCAACCAGCAACGTCGCGCCCGCGAGGGCCGAGAAAAGAGCGCGCCAGTCGGTAAACTGAAGGGCCATTTCCACCGGTGCGGTCGCGGCTATAGCGCCGAGGCCGCCAGCGGTCATAATGATGCCGTTTGCGAGGGGCAGGTGCTGTTTTGGAAACCACAACACGAACGCCTTAAAGGACGCCATCAAGCACGCTGATACGCCTAGTCCGATCAAGGCGCGCCCAAGGATCAGACCACCCATGTCTTCGGCAACAGCAAACAGAGCCGCGCCCGCAGCGGCTACAACTAACAACGTGGCCTCGGTTCGGCGGGGCCCAAATCGATCCAGTAACACCCCCAGCGGCAACTGAAACAAGGCAAATGCGAGAAAATAGACGCTGGTTAGCAGGCCTACTTCAGCCGCATTCAGTCCAATGTCTCGCGTAAGATCCTGTTCGATAACCGCGTTAACGGCGCGGAAAACATAGGACAGGAAATAACCGAGGCCGAAAGGTACGAATATCCGCAGCAACAGGGTGGCGGGTAATTTCTGCTCGCTTGTGTCAGCCGGGGTCATGGTGTCTCGCTAAGCCGAGTTGTCCACCGCATTGGCCCCTATGTCGCAGCAAGTGATCGACAAGCACGCAGGCCATCATAGCCTCACCCACCGGCACACCCCGGATGCCGACGCACGGGTCATGCCGACCTTTGGTCGATATCTCAGTGTTGTTTCCGTCCGTGTCCACAGTTTGACGGGGTGTCAGAATGGACGATGTTGGCTTAACTGCGAACCGAGCAACGATCGGTTGTCCTGTCGATATGCCCCCCAAAATGCCGCCGGCATTATTGGATAGAAATTCCACATCGTCCAAGGAGCCGCTCGGGCCGACCCGCATTTCGTCGGCGTTCTGCTCGCCAGTGAGCGCGGCGGCGTCAAACCCCACACCTATCTCGACCCCCTTAACCGCGTTGATCGTCATCAGAGCAGCGGCCAAATCGCTATCAAGTTTGCCATATATAGGGGCGCCTAGACCCGCTGGCAGTCCCGACGCTTCCACGTGGATGACGGCGCCCAGTGAGCTGCCGCTTTTCCGGACGTCGTCCAATATGTCTTCCCAATTTTTTGCCGCTGTCGCGTCTGGGCACCAGAACGGATTCCCAGCTACTTCCTTCCAATCCCATGCGGCTGCGTCGATTTTGTGGGGTCCCATTTGAACCAGGGCACCGCGAATGACTGCGCCTGGCACCAAATCCGACACGACTTTCTGCGCGACCGCTCCGGCGGCGACACGGGACGCGGTTTCGCGCGCAGACGACCTGCCGCCACCGCGAAAATCCCGGATGCCGTATTTTGCTTGGTAGGCGAAGTCTGCATGGCCAGGCCGGAATCTGCCCTCGATCTCAGAATAATCCTTCGACCGTTGATCCGTATTCTCGATGAATAGAGAGATAGGTGTCCCGGTGGTTTTGCCGTCGATTACCCCAGACAAGATACGGACTTGGTCCGCTTCCTGTCTTTGGGTGGTGAATCTGGATTGGCCCGGCCGACGGCGGTCAAGATAGGGTTGAATATCGGCCTCGGAGAGGCTGATCCCGGGCGGTGTACCGTCCACGACGCAGCCGATCGCCGGCCCGTGACTCTCTCCCCAGGTCGTCACCCGGAACATTTTCCCAAAGCTATTGTCCGACATGACACTTCCAAATTGGGGCTTTCCCGCCCGTTAACCGTGCGCGGATTATAGCGACTTCTGTGGCGCGGGAAAGGGCAGTGCCGCACCTGCGGTGCCGCTCAGGGCTGGTCAGGAAGGTGGAGGAGGGGTATATCAGCCATTCCTTTCGTCAATTGGAGGCTACGATGTCCCAACCCAAATACGTCCACGCGCTCGAACTGCCCAAAAAGGGAAACTTGAGCCCTGGCATGGAAAAATACCTGAGCATTTGCCAGGAGAAGTTGGGCATGGTGCCGAATGTCCTGGAAGCCTACGCGTTCGATGGCGAAAAGCTCGAAGTGTTTGCCGATTTTTACAATAATTTGATGCTTGCTGACTCGGCGCTGAGTAAGCTTGAGCGCGAGATGATCGCGGTCGTCGTATCGTCCATAAACAAGTGCTTTTACTGTTTGGTGGCCCACGGTGCTGCAGTGCGCCAGTTGTCCAAGGACCCGGCACTGGGCGAAATCTTGGTGATGAATTATCGGGTGGCTGAGATACCCGAGCGCCAACGTGCCATGCTAGACTTCGCAGCCAAAGTGACTGAGCGTCCAAATGAGATCGAAGAACCTGATCGGCAGGCGCTTCGCGATGCCGGACTGAGCGACGAAGAAATTTTCGACGTTGCCGCAGTTGCGGGCTTCTTCAACATGACCAACCGGGTTGCATCCGCCATCGATATGATGCCCAACCCCGAGTATCACGCCCAAGCGCGATAGCACCCCTTAGCTGGAACGAATTCTATGTCGAGCTCTCTCCTTCGATCTGCACGGCGAAAAAGCGTATCGGTCAAAGTCGGTTCGGTGACTGTGGGCGGGGATGCGCCGATCGTCGTCCAATCCATGACCAACACGGACACGGCGGACGCCGATGCGACAACAGCTCAGGTGGCCGCACTTGCAAAGGCAGGCTCCGAACTCGTCCGGATCACTGTCGATCGCGAGGATGCGGCGAAGGCCGTTCCTTATATTCGGGAGAACCTGGATAAGCTCGGAATTGACGTGCCTCTGGTTGGCGACTTCCATTACATTGGGCATAAGCTGCTGACCAAGTATCCGGACTGCGCCCGCGCCCTGGCCAAATACCGGATCAATCCCGGCAATGTCGGCTTTAAGGCGAAGCGGGACACCCAGTTCTCAACCATGATCGATGTTGCCCTTCAGTACGACAAACCGGTTCGGATCGGGGTCAACTGGGGTAGCCTGGATCAGGACCTGGTCGTCCGCTTGATGGACGAAAACTCGAAGCTGAAAGAGCCGAAAGACGCCGGCCAGATTACCCGGGAGGCTTTGGTCTCTTCGGCGATGGACAGCGCGGCTCGGGCAGAGGGTCTGGGTTTAAGCCGGGACAAGATCATCCTGTCGTGCAAAGTGAGTGCAGTTCAAGATCTGATCGGCGTTTACACGGATTTGGCCGAAGCCGGAGATTACGCACTTCATTTGGGGCTGACCGAGGCTGGTATGGGCTCGAAAGGGATCGTCGCCTCCACTGCGGCTCTAAGCGTCCTTATGCAGCAGGGCATCGGCGATACCATTCGAATTTCCCTAACACCGGAGCCCGGCGGCGACCGGACCCAGGAAGTGATCGTGGCCCAGGAGATTCTGCAAACCATGGGGTTCCGCGCTTTCGTTCCTCTGGTCACAGCGTGCCCCGGGTGCGGGCGCACAACCAGCACTGTGTTTCAGGAGCTGGCGAGCAAGATTCAAGGTTATGTGCGGACGCGCATGCCCGCTTGGCGGGAGCGGTACACGGGTGTCGAAAACCTTAATCTCGCCGTGATGGGCTGCATCGTCAATGGGCCCGGCGAAAGCAAGCATGCGGATATTGGCATCAGCCTGCCGGGCACCGGGGAAGAGCCAGCCGCGCCGGTATTTGTCGATGGTGAGAAAACCGTAACCTTGCGCGGCCCCAAAATCGCGGAAGAGTTCCAGGCAATCGTCGATGATTACGTGGAGAGCCACTACAGCAAACGCGCCTAAATTTAGGGTGCCGAGGAATGGCATGAACCAGCAGCTCAAAACCGAAACTCACTACCGATCATGCAATATTTGCGAGGCCATATGCGGCCTAGAGATCAAGGTGGCCGGCGGTAAAGTGACCTCGATCCGTGGGGATAAGAAAGACCCCTTCAGTCGTGGCCATATATGCCCCAAGGCAGTAGCGCTTAAGGACTTGCAGGAAGATCCGGATCGTTTGCGGCGTCCGGTGAAGCGGGTCGGCGAAGAATGGCAGGAAATAGAGTGGGACGAGGCCTTCGGCTTGGTGGTCGAACGTCTGTGCGACATTCAGGCGGAGCACGGTCGGAACGCGGTCGGCATTTACATGGGCAACCCGTCGTCTCACAACTACGGCATTACCACCCATTCAAGCCATTTGTTTCGCTTAATGCGAAGCCGGAATAGATTTTCAGCAACGTCCGCTGATCAACTGCCCGTTCAATTGGTTGCGTACTTGATGTACGGGCATCAGTTTTTGCTACCGATCCCGGATATCGACCGCACTGACTATTTTCTCATGCTGGGCGCTAATCCGCTCGCGTCGAACGGCAGTATGATGACCGTGCCGGACGTGGCGAAACGGTTGGCCGAATTGCAGGCGCGTGGCGGCAAAGTGATCGTGATCGATCCCCGGCGCACAGAAACCGCCGAGATTGCGGACGCGCATCACTTCATCCGCCCAGGTACAGATGCGGCTTTGCTGCTTGGCATCCTCAGCACGCTGTTCGAGGAGGGTCTTGAGGACACGGTCGCTTTGGCCCCTCATTTGGATGGTCTCGAAGACGTTAGAACGGCAGTGGCTCCGTTCACGGCAGAGCGTGCTGCAGATGTGACCGGGATTGACGCGATTACCATTCGCGGAATGGCAAGGGATATGGCGGCTGCTAACGCCGGTGTCTGTTACGGGCGAATGGGTATTTCAACTCAGGCCTTTGGCACCTTGTCCCAATGGCTGGTTCAGATGATCAATATTGTCACCGGCAATTTGGACCGGCCTGGAGGGGCCTTGTTCACTGCCCCGGCTCTGGACTTGCTGAAAAACGGCATGGGTGCGGGGCACTTCGGTGTCTGGAAGAGCCGCGTGAGTGATCTCCCAGAGTTCTCAGGCGAGCTTCCGTGCACGGTCATGGCTGAGGAAATGCAGACCCCGGGTGAAAATCAAATTCGCGGACTGTTTACCGTGGCTGGGAATCCTGTGCTATCGACTCCGAACGGGGGGCAGCTCGATGACGCGCTGTCCGGCTTGGAGTTCATGGTTTGCGTGGACCCTTATATTAATGAAACCACGCGCCACGCGGACGTCATCCTGCCGCCGACGGCGCCGCTCGAACACGATCATTACGACACCGTGTTTAACATGCTCTCGGTGCGCAACGTGGCCCGGTTCAATGCACCGGTACTGCCTAAACCCAACAACGCGTTCCACGATTGGGAGATCTTTACACAGCTCGGCAATCGCATGGCAAAACGATTGGGACAGGAGATTGACGAGCCGCCGACGCCCGCCGAAATTGTCGACACCGGTTTGTGTGTGGGGCCTTACAGCAAAGCTGAAGGCCATGATCTGGAGTTGGATCTCGACACGTTGCGGGATCACAAGCACGGCCTTGACCTCGGGCCTTTGCAGCCCTCGCTTCCGGATCGTCTGTGGCATGAAGACAAACGCATTCGTTGCGCCCCCGCAGAAGTAATGGCCGACCTCGCCCGGGCCGACGCGGAGTTGTTCCGTGCCCACACTTTGGATGGTGCGTTGATGTTGATCGGTCGCCGGGAAGTCCGCACCAACAATTCCTGGACCCATAATTTTCAGCGCCTGGTCAAAGGCAAGCCCCAGTGCGTCCTTTTCATGCACCCGGACGATGTGGCGGAACGTGGACTGCAGGACGGCCAAATCGTCACTCTTAAATCTCGGGTCAGCGAGATCAGCCTGCCACTGCTAGTGACGGACGAGGTCATGCCGGGTGTCGTTTCTATGCCCCACGGTTGGGGTCACGGCCGCAAAGGGGTTAGGCTTTCAATTGCCCAGGCCCATGCAGGTGTCAGTATGAATGATGTCGTGGACGACAAGGCCATGGACAAGTTGTCGGGCAATGCCGTTTTGAGCGGCGTGCCCGTTACGGTACGCTAAGGTCCTAGCGACCACCAACAGGGGGGAACGACTATGTCAACGTGGAGCCTAGCTGGAGATTATTTCGAAGCCTGTAATTGTGAAGCGGCCTGCCCGTGTGTCTTCCTCAGTCCACCGACCGAAGGCGAGTGCACGGCGCTGGTTGCCTGGCACATCGAGAAGGGCAATGACGGTGACGTGCGACTTGACGGTCTGAACGCGGCGTTTGCGGTGCACGCGCCCGGCAATATGTCGAGCGGCAGTTGGCAGGTTGCGGTGTACTTGGATGACAAGGCAGACGAGGTTCAGACCGCATCTTTAACCCGAATATTTGGCGGTCAGGCCGGGGGCTTTCCTGGAATTGTCGCATCGACCTTTGTCGGTGACCTTCTCGGGGTTACCAGCGCCGCCATCGACTACCAGAAGAACGGAAAGTCCCACAGCCTTTCCATCGAAGGCGTAGGGGCGACCGAGGTCATCGATTTGGAAGGCCAAGGGGGCGGCGACATAATAGTGACAGGCCATCCACTGGCTATTGCGCCCGGCCATCCCGCCGTGGTCTCGCGCTCGGAACACATGAGCTACAAGGACCATGGTAAAAACTGGTCACTTTCGGGTCGAAGCGGCCTGTCTTCACCCTTTAGCTACTCGGACGGCTAGGCGGTTATTTTCTACTCTAAGTAAGGAACCCCCTTGATGCCCGAGACCCGCGAGGCAGCGCCGGCGTACGTCCGCGACCGATTTGTTGTAATGGCAGGTATTGCAGTACTGCTCGCCCTCAGTTGGGCTTACACCTTGTGGATCGCGTGGGAGCTATATGGGGGACACCATGGTGCCTTTGGCCCCCACGGAGGCGTTTGGGGCCCGACCCAACTTTTCTATGTTCTGGTGATGTGGTTGGTCATGATGACCGCCATGATGATCCCGTCTGTGTCGCCGACCATCGTCATGTTCAGTGAGGTCGCACGCAAACACAAAGACGGCGACACTGCGCTGGCCGGGACCTGGATATTCGTCTCAGGTTACTTGATCGCCTGGGCGCTTTTCAGTGTGGTCGCAACCGGGGCTCAATGGGGGCTCAAGGTAGCGGCATTGATGACACCGGTCATGGAAACCAACAGCGCAATCGTCGGCGGAATAATCCTACTTGCCGCTGGCGCATTTCAGTTCACCGCCCTCAAGAATGCCTGTCTCCAACACTGCCGAAGCCCGCTTATGTTCTTTATGGCCGGCTGGCGGCCTGGGCGGATAGGAGCGCTGTCTATGGGCTTCCGCCACGGCCTGTTTTGTGTCGGGTGCTGCTGGGCCCTGATGGCGGTGATGTTCGTGGGCGGGGTTATGAATCCCTTGTGGCTAGTCGGCCTCGCAGTATTCGTCTTGATCGAGAAGCTGACCCCGTGGGGCGGGCGGATCAGCCAAGTTGCGGGCGGCACCCTTATTTGCGCGGGCATTTATTACGTCTTCAGCCGGTTTTGAACTGCTCCCGCGCGGGCCGTTCATCGTTCACCCAGGTCTCGATAATCGGTTCCAAGTTCTCCAACGGCTGATAGCCGATGGTCAGAAATGCCAAGTCCTCGTCGTCCTTTAGCAACAGGGACGGAAATCCGCGAACATTCATGTCACGAGATTGGCGAAAATCCCCAAATGTCTCTTCCATAATGTCTTTGGCGTTGAAGGCAGTGGCGAAAACCTCGCCGTCGAAGCCGCATTCTTCCGCCAGCATCAGCAGAATCGCGGGATCGGTCACGTCCTGATTTTCCAGATAGAACGCCCGGTGAAGCCGCTCCAGAAGCGGCAATGTTTTATCTGGTGCGATATTGCGCGCAACCACGATCGCCCGGCACGGGGGCTCTGTGTTGTAGATAAACTCCTCTCGCTCGAAAAAATCAAAGCTGAATGGTTGCCCGGTAAATTTGTTGACTTCTTCCCAATGGTGCTTGATCTCGGATTTGGACTCGTCGTTGAGCTTATTGCCAAGACTCGGCATGAGACCGCCGACGACAACCCGAATTGGGACCTTAGTCGCGAAGCGTTTGTTTATGGCCGTGATTGCCGGAGAAAATCCCCAGCACCAGGAACACATGGGATCGACCACATAAATCAATTCTTTTGTCATTCCATAGCCTTGTTCGACGAAACCGAATGCAACCTTCGCCACCTGTGCCAAAAATTGCCAATCACATTCCCTTGAGATAGCCTGTTTCTCAGAGGCAGCCAAATTCGGGGGGATATCTTATGGCGCAGTCGGGCGTGATCGAAACTCACTATAGGGCCTGCGATATTTGTGAGGCCATATGCGGCCTTGAGATCAAAGTATCGGGCTCAAAAATTGTCTCGATCAAAGGCGACGATAACGATCCCATCAGTCACGGACACATTTGTCCAAAGGCGACAGCCCTCGAAGACAAGCAGTTTGACCCGGATCGATTGCGGCAACCCATGCGCCGGGTAGGCGACGATTGGGAGGCAATTAGCTGGCAGGAAGCCATCGAAATTACGGCCTCGCGACTGGTCGAAATTCAGGGCGCCTACGGCAATGATGCGGTTGGGACATACTTTGGAAACCCAGCTTATCACGGTGTCGAGAACCCGGTGTATGGGGTTGGGTTCATGCAAAGCCTGGAAACCAAAAACACGTTTACGGTTGCGTCTATGGACCAGTTGCCACACGCCATGGTCAACTACTGGTTTTATGGGCAGGGCTATTTTTTGTCGGTCCCTGACATTGATCGGACAGACTACCTGCTTGTGATGGGCGGTAATCCACTGGCATCCATGGGCAGCTTGATGGGCGCGCCCGGGTTTAAGGAGCGGACCAAAAAGCTGCAAGACCGGGGCGGCAAATTGGTGGTCATCGACCCGCGTCGGTCAGAGACCGCGGATATTGCGGATGAGCATCATTTCATTCGACCGGGTGCCGACACAGCCTTACTGGCGGCCATGCTGAACGTGATGGTCGACGAAGGCCTGATCGATCTTGGGGCGCTTCCTGATTATATCGACGGGCTGCCCGAGGTTTTTGAGAAAATTAAGCCGTTCACCGCAGAGCGGGCAGCGCCGATCGCGGGCATTGATGTCGAGACGATCAAGCGCCTCTCTCGCGAGTTCGTCGCTGCGGACAGCGCGGGCCTTTACGGGCGGATCGGAACCAACACCCAGATGTTCGGCACAGTCAGTGCCTGGCTGATCGAGATCATCAACATCGCGACGGGCAACCTGGACCGGACCGGCGGCATGATGTTCACCAATCCTGCGATGGATCCTTTTGGCGACGGCCCCGGCGGCAGTTACGACACGTACCGCAGTCGGGTAAGTGGTTACCCGGAGTGCCTGGGGGAGATACCTGTAGCCGTGTTGGCCGAAGAAATTGAAACGCCCGGCGACGGGCAAATCCGCGCCATGGTCATGCTTGCGGGTAACCCGGTTTTGTCGTTTCCGAATGGTTCTCGATTGGAAGCCGCGTTCGAGCAGCTCGACTTTATGGTGTGGGATCCTCTAGAGTCGACCTGCA
>JGI24918J38489_100441_pt1 | contig 36812 bp, 65 predicted proteins | sample LinPfosmplate6_FD_38489 | JGI IMG/M metagenome (IMG submission 38489)
AGAAGCTCTTTCTTATTCATTATATGCTAAATTATAAGATTTTACTGCATCTTTAACCGTCATTCTGTTATCTTGTTGAGTTATCCATCTAATAGCGTCTAATTTCCCTATACAATCATATCTTTCTTTTAATAATCTTGCATAATCTCTGATATACATTTGTTTTAATTCCGTAATCATAATATTTAGTTTTTAGTTATTACTTTTACCACCAAATCCCCGCTTTGTAGGGCGGGGCGGTTGGGGTTGTTAGCTTTTATATGTTTTCTAGATTCATTATGTGTTGGTCGATATCTGCATTTATAAATTCTCTATAACCTATAGCATCATAATCTACATCAAAATAATCATCATACCCAAGCTCGTCAACTGATGGAATTTCATAATCTTTTACACTATAAATATAATTATCCTGTGAAACTATTTGACCTGTATAGCTAAAATAATCTACTTCAATTTTATCATTTTTCTCATCATAATCGAAACAAAACATTTTATTGCAATGGCTATCATCAAAAGCTTCGCCTAATTTGTTCAGTATTCCATCAATAATCTCTTCTTTTTTTTCTTTTAAAATGTCTAAAGTTTTCATGTCGTTTGTTTTATTGTTTATGTAAATATAAGAATGTAATTAATTAGCTAAGGTTTTTAATCTTTTGGCTAATTGCATAATAAATATCACAATACTCATTTACTGTTACCAAGTTGTTTTTTCTTGCTTCTTGTAAGTCTTTTAGTTCTTTTTCTAGTTGTGCTTTCATATCCTTAGTTTTTAGTTACTGTTTTAATTCTTATGCAATATCGGAATAATAATTGTATATACAAAATATATACACAACAAAATGACATAAAAGTGCAAAATATGTTGTAAAACATAAAAACCCCTACCCAATTAAGGGCAGAGGCAAAAGATAAAGCAATAAAGGTATATTATTTTTTAGTTACCATTGACCGCATATAATCAAGGAAATAGAAGCCGAAAATTAAATATAAAAGATACTTTTGTGTTTCGCTATCTATCGTAAGCTTATCGGCAAAGAATAGGCATGAAACAGACGTTAAAACAGCTAATACAGCTCTGACATATTTAGCTACTTGAGATTGAGCTATAATTAGAGATATATTAAATAAGAATTCGTTTCGTTTGTCTTTGTCTACTATCGCTTTTCCAGCTAGGTTCGTTACTTTTTCTATCGTACCGCCTTTTGATGTTATGTTATTAAGCCACTTCATATATATTATTTAAAATGTTTCTAATTTTTGAAAACTCTTTTTCTGATATGTCAATCTTTCGGCTTGGTGCTACTCTCATGTGTGTAGTTATCCAATCTTGTTTTATATCGTGTTTCAACATTCGAGGTATAAACCATTCCTGAAAGCTCGATAATTGATTAAATGTTAAAGGCTCAATATTAGTATTGCCCTCAAATTCTACACCTAACATAAAGTTATTACACCCGCTTTTATCTTTAAATTCTGATTTTCCCGCATGCCATAACCTTTTATTATCTTTTCCAAATACTGTTCGGCTGCCATCTTTCCATATTACAACATGAGCCGAAACATTACCATTAGTGAATAAGTCTATTATTGTATTTCTGTCTAAATAAATATGATGTAATACAACGCCTAAAGGCTTTATTATTTTGCCTTTGGAGTAGTTACCTTGTATATAGTTTTCTTTGTATATCATGATAACAGCTTAATTATTTTCTCTATATTTTCCCAGGTTAATACACGAGGAATAAAATGTACCATCGCTAATATAGGAATAACTAATACCAGGTAAACACCTATAAACCGCTTAACTGGCTTTTCTTTTATCCAGTGTATGATAGATTGATTGTTCTCTAATGAAATTATCTTTTTATCAACAATCTCTTTGCATTCCTCTAAATCTGTTACCCTACCGTTTGTTTTCTTTGTTTGTGCTAAAATTTGGTTAAGAATTATTTCAGAAGTTTTTGAATTGGATTCAATTGTTTGTAAAATTAGGTCGTCTTTTGCTTGTATTTCTGCCCTTACACCCTGAAATCTTAAATTAAATACCTCAACTTCTGCTTTAGATAGTGCCATTTCATTAATTATTAATTATTAAACTAGATATAAACCTCACTATCATATATCTTATAATTCTTCTACACTATATTTATCTGTTTTCTCATTTAATATTTTATCAAATGAAAAATCTTTGTAATTATTTGGATTTACAGCAATAAACTCACTGCCGTTATCGAACCAAAAAGGTGAGCTTAGTTTTAAAATAATATGTTTTAATAGCTCTTTATCTTTAACCTCGCTTGGTACGTATATCACACGTTTATTGTATTCGGGTGAGAATACTACACTATCTTCGTTTGTGATAGTTTTACAGTAGATTTCTGCTTCGATTGTATGTTCTAATATTGTGGCTTTGTATCTGTTCATTACCCTATGTATTCATGTAGAGTTATAAAGAAATCCATTGTGCCAGTATTAACATTATCAACCCATAATCGAACCCACACTTTAGTGGTTCCGATAACTCCGCGAGGCATTTTAAAGTCAATAGGTGCGTTTTTTCCTCCTCCATCATCTGCGTCTAGCGTTTTACTAGTAAATTGTTTTGCTGTGATAGCATCTCCTACCGTGCCAGTACCCCAAATGATTTGAACCCTTTGAATTACCTTATCGATTGTACTTTGAACTGTATGTATTTGAATAGTACCAGCGTCAAATTTTACGTTACTACCATAAAAAGAAGTGTAACCCGTGCCAATTACACATAAAGGTGTCCCGTAAGCCTCAGTCCATTGTTGAGAACCTGCACCCGCTGTGCCATCACCCGCATCTATTTTAAATGGTTTTACCGAAGCCTCAGAAAAACAATCAATTTCTGCGTTTCGTGTTTCTGGTTCGCCAATTGTAAATTCAGGACTATGAAAATGCTTCTCAACTTCGTGAACTCGATAGGCTAAAGAATTATTAACCCCACTTAATCCATTAGTTGCAATACCGTCTATAGCTGTTTTTGCTGCTCCTGTGCTTCCTGTTATTTCACTCATAATTTTATATTTTATACAGCCGTTACAGAGCTTGCATTATCAATCGCCCTATAAATAACCGTCCATTTAATACTACCTGCTGTACTACCAGTGCAATTTAAATCAATTGTGCCATCACTAACTACTACGCTAGTTGGTTGTGCTTCAAAAGCTCCTGAAGTTGTAGCTATCATAGCGTTCACCATTGTGCCAGTAATATGATATAAAGTACCGACTACATCAGCGTCTATATCTGTTATTGCGCATAAATCAACATCAGCCCCTACCGTTGGATTTGATACTAATTTAGTGTTGTTTGCCCCTGCTCCAATTTCTACTGTAACCTCTCCGATTATTTGGTCTATAAAAACACGCCCCGATACAGTAAATAATGACCCCGCTGTGCCTTGTGGGGTTGTGGCTGTTGCTTTTTGTTCCGTATTTGGAACACTGATATATTTATTCATATCTTATTAATTAAATTATTATTACATATCCATTAGCGTCCGTTATCGGCTCGTTATTAGCATCTAAAAAAGCATAACCACCTATCCCGCAATACTTCATTACTTTGTATTCGTCGTCTCCTTTTTTGTCAGTTGAGTAGTTTAATTCTTCTTTGTATAAAGTAGGTTTATAAACTAAGCCTGTTAAAGCTGCTATTATTTTAGCGAATATCTTACCCTTATATCCTACATTAAAAAACATACAATATACTAAAGGGTCTGTTATATTATCAACATGGAATCGGTAAGGATTAGAGCTATCATAATCAGCTCCCGCCCTTGCTGTGTTGTTGAATATTGTAGCATTTGACCTATCGAAGTTATCTAATTTTGCATCTGTCGAGGCTGTCGGGTCGAAGTCAATAAATGAACTTATCATATTATGATCAGTACCTCCATCTATTGCTGTTGCTCCGACTGGTAAAGCAAATTGAGGGTTAACAACCTGTTCGCCTGTTGATAATTCATAATAACCAACTGTTAGTCCTATTGTAGTGGATTGAGGCGTAAAGCTTGCCGTATCTTCAAATGTAACACCATAATTAGTTAGTGTGCCACCGCTTATAGAATCATATAGATTATTTAAATAATAAATATATTCATCATTGAAATTAAAGTATTCATAGTTACCGATCATCTTATTTGCACCTAAATTTCTAGCTCCTATATTAATTTGGTCAGCATTAGCATTGTAAAAAGTTCCAGTGAATGTAACGTTTTCGTTTACTGCCTCAACATTATTAATATGAACGGTTACTTTATTACTAACTCTATCTACATTTAAAACTATTTTATCACAATTAGCAACATTTTCTATTGATTTATTTAAGGTTACACCATCAGAGTCCACCATTCTTAACCCCAATCTTTGGAAGTTAGTAGGATTATGAATATAAATCTGTGAGACTGAATAACTATAATAACAACCGAATAAATACTCTTCAACTGATGGAGAGGTGTTAACACCGTTAGTTCTACATTCTATAAAAAAAGAATCTGTATTATTAGGTAATTTAATAGGCATCTTTAAATAATTTGACCCATCAAATACAGCTACTTTACCCCCTATAACAGCACCATCTAAAGCAGGTGTATTTATCTTTTCATTAAACACATTCCCAACAATCTTTTTGTGCCAAGTTAAAAGGTCAGTTTTAAATGGTACTAAAGCCGCTCGAACCGAGTTTATATTTGGAAAGTTAAAATTAAGCATTTTTATTAAATAAGTTAAATTTTCCGCTTGCTGGTGTTATGCTTGTAAAAGGTACGTTATTATCTAATCTAAAAAGGGTATTACCCATTAAAGCATCTGTAACGGTTTCTAAGATTAAATCCCTTACATCTGTATCTACTCCGTTTATTTCAGCTGTTAATCCTGTTAAAGTGCTACCATCCTCAGCATGGAAAGCATAAAACGGTCTAGTTACTTTACTTGTTCCCGACACTTGAAATGTGCCATTTGCTCCTATTGCCTGATTTTCTGACGTCATGATTTTATAATTTTAATCTATATATATTCCTGCGATTATTTTCTTTTCTTCAATTACATCTACTGTACTACCGTAATCTTCAAACAGCTCGTTATCTTCGTTTATTTTTTGGTCTTGTACGTAATCAATCATTTTATTACAAAGTACATTAGCTGTATTTAAAACACTTGTTTTATAGTTTACTTTATCGGTACTTGTTACGGTTGTTGCGTTTTCTGCATTAGGTGTGTTTATACCTCTATTTGTGGCTTGCATCCAAATGTTATCCATTGAATTGTATTTAACGTAATAGGCTAAACACGGCTTTAAATAAGTAGTTATAAAGTTATCATATTCGCTGCCTGTATTTAATACAACATCATTATATAAATTTTCAGTTAGAGCCTCCCTAATATATTCCCACTCGGTACTTTCAATTGTTAAATCGGTTATCTTATCCGCTTTATCAAATCCCGAATCGAACGCTAAACTAATTACTTCCGTCGCTGTTATTAGTGCCATTAAATAAAATATTAAATTGTTCAATTGTTAGATTAATCATCTTATTGTTTATCTTTTCGTCAAACGGCAAGCCTTTTAGTTCTAATAGTTGCCATTCTGCTATATCTATTCCGCCTTTGCTTACAGGTGACTTGTTAACAAATCTTAGTGTATCTGTATTATACCCAAAATCTGTTAGTATAGTTTTGTATATTTGTATTACTTCGTTTTGTTCAGGCACAATCACAAATGATAAAGCCAGTTCATAAGTGGTTAGTATTTGTTCGTTTCCTCCTAATTGTCCCGGTGTGCTTTGACCCATCAATACATCATACCAATTATGTATTCTTATAAGTTTGTCATAAGCTGTTTTATCAAGTTCAGCAAAACTGCCGTCTAATTTCTTTTTAAGGTCTAATATGGTAGGCACTGTTCGAGCTTGACCGACTTCGGCATCTTTTTGATTTATTAATAATGGTTCACCGGCTTTCTCACCTCCTACTTTTCTCTTTTCAAAGTTTTCTTTTATTTTCAAAGCTGCCGGTTCATCATTTACTCCGGGAATAACAATAAGCCCGGTTATATGCATCATGTTTTCAAGCTCCTCTTTGTTGTAGTTATCCGCATATAATTGAGTTAATAGCTGAATCCAACCAGCAAACCAAGATGGTACACCGTAATTATCAAACTCTTGCTCGTAATCTTTTTGATGATAACAAGTAGCATAAAGCCCTTTTGTATCTCCAATGTTAACGTCCTCAGTTGATTTTAATTCATCAAAACAAGGATATAATGGTATTTTTACAGCCTTTTTACTATCATTGTAAGTAGTCCAATCGTTATAAATTAAAACCTCATCTCCGTTAATTCCTAATCTTACCTTAGTTACATCAATATCTAAGAACTTAACAAAGCTCTTTTTCTTATCTGTAACCATTATATAATAAGCATTGCCCAAACTCTGATTATCATATATTCTGTTTCGTGTTACCTTGTGTAGATTGCTTTCTTTTATTAGGTCATTTAGTTTGTTGTCATCCGAAGTAATCCCGACACCTGCAATGCTTCGTGTTTTACTGTTGATTATAGCCCTATTATCAGACCCTTGTCGATTGATACTAGCTACCAAATGAGGAAACAAATTAAGCCCCCCGAAAGGTATATATTTTCTTCCTGTACTAACTAAATCTACTTTTTTGACCGGTTGTAAATTTAAACCATTAGTACTTTCTGTAAACTCAAATGTGCTGTGTATCTTCATGTTTTATGAATTAAAAGCCCCCTATTTAGAGGACTTTTTTTCTGATATATAACTATTACCTAAATCTCTTAATAAAGACATTTCGTCTTGTGTAGCTTCACTTAAAAGAATATTACGTCTAAATTTCTTATCATATATTTCTCTTAATTCTTTTGATAACATTCTCTTATTAATTGTTACCGTGCTGTTTTTGAATTTATCATCTACTATTAACATAATTTCTAATTAAAGGTTATAAATGCTGCTGTTTCTGCTATAATAGTAGCGTTAACAGTGGCGTCCATTGGTATTTCGTCACCGTCGGTAGTACCTGTTAGAGTTACTTCATAGGATTGTGCTGGTGATTCGTCTGCTCTTGTTGTGCCTGAATCGTAAACATCATCAATCTGATTGTATGGAGTTCCGTTGCTTAAATTGTCTGACCATCCACTTAAAAAAGCTTGCCCGTTATTGTCTAATCTAATCGCTACAACTCCACAAGGTACTGCGTCAGCTAATGATTTAACCGCTGCAATTGTTGCTGTTGTTTTCTTAGAAATTCCAATTTTTAAAGCCTGAGTTTTAGAATAAGATGTTTTACCTGTTCCTGTACCAATAAAATTGATAGTGTTCAAATCTGCGTCAAATTCATGAAACTTATTTGTAGAAGACATAGTAACAGCGGCTACTTCTCCGCCTGTGATAGTTATACTGGTAATGTTTCCCACCTCAGAGTAAAACACTTTCGAGTTACCTGAGGTATTCTTACCGCATACTTTTACTAAGTTGCTTATTGCCATTATTTCAAATTATTTAATTCGTTTTTTAAAAAGTCGTAAGCTTTTACGAGTCCAAAACTTTTATTCACTTTAATATCTGCTAATTCTGCAAGTATTTGAATATCTTCTTTGGTTTTAATCTCGTATTCCTGATCGTTGTATGTAAGTTTTAACACTTCAATTGCTTCGTCTGCTTTAAGAACCCCCTGCTTAATAAGAAACTCTTTTTGCTCTTTTGTTGCTTTAGAATGCTCTATAACCCTAAACAAAGGGTTATGAGCATCTGGAGTGTAACTTGTCATATTAAAATGCTAATACAATTAAACCGCTATATTTGTAAGCTGTTTGAGCTCTATATTTAACTCTAAAACGTCTCATTTCAGCATCAGTATTATACCAAGTTTCGACAGCTTTATCATCACTCGCACCATCAGTAGCAAATAATAGATTTTTCTTAGTAGTTAAAACACATCTATGTTTGTATACAGCATTGTTGAGATTTTTAATTTCCTCATCCCATAAAGCAACGGTAATAACATCGTGCCCCTCATATTGTAACACTTTTTGACCGTTTTGCATAATTCTGAAAGAGCTTTCTAGTACTTCACCTTTTAATGATGCTAAGTAATTTCTAGCCCACGAACGAGTACAAAGGAATATCATATCGTTTTCATGGTCTAAAGCTTCTTCAGGGATACCATCCAACATTAATCCCATAGTAGTTTGAGCTATGTCTGTTCCTAAAACTGGCTGAATTACTGCTACTGTATTAGTATTAGCCGTCCATGTTCCACTTGTTCCCGCACTTGTTAAAGCTACCGTAAATGAACCGCCTTTGTGATTAGCTGTAAATGTAAGTTTTGCGCTTGCGTCGTCTGTAATGGTTAATTTAGAAGTATAACCACCTCTAGCTTCAATAGTTGCTTTATGTGAGGTATGCCAATTAGTTACGGTTGTAGCTGAATCAGTATGGAAAGCCTCTGTATAAGCTGTGCCGTTAACAGTTAGTGAAATACTTCCCGCACTTATACTGGCCAGTGTAATTGCATATACTTTAGCAACCCCCGCATTAGATAAAGTTAATTTTTGATCTGCTGGAATTGTTGTAGCTGCAAAATCATTAAAGAAATGCGTCCAAAGTCCTGTATAAACATTATTATCAGCATCTGCTGCTCCTGTCATTGTTCTATCAGGTGCTGTTCCTGTCATTGCTTCTTGCTTAGTATCACAATGCCAAACCATACGATTTTTATCCTTTGCAATAGCTTGAGCAATTAAAGGTAAAACAATTTGATTAAAAAATGCTAGCGCTGTCATGTTATTAACATCATCAAGCGAATAGCCACTAGCTAAAGCACTTTCAGTCCATGAACCTACAAAAGCTTCGCCATTCTGCTCAAATTCTGCTTTCAATGCCTTTACTGTAATATCTCTATTAGTTAGAGTTAAAGAGCCTACACCGCTAAAACCGACTGAACTAGCTTTTGTAATATTACTAGGTCTGCTAATGTCGTGTAGTGTTTGTGTTCCTTTGACATCAGTGAGAACTGTCATCATTGGTGTTAAATCTTCTCCGTTGTATGCTATATCAACGAAATACTGCAATATATCTTCTTTTTTAAAAGAAAGACTATGCGTTACAATGTTTGCCATAATTTCTTATTTTTTATTTAAATTTATTTTTTTGAGAGGCTGATAATGAGTTAACAGCTTCTTTTCCAAATTCGTCTTTTTGGTCGCCATGCAAATCAGGGTCTGTCTTTGACCTAAAGTTTAAACCATCCGCTTTAGCCTTATTTAATTGGCTCGAAATATCTTCAAAAGCTTCTTCTACTGTTTCTTTTTCTGATAGTTCTGAATCGGTAATAATCCCGCTTAATGCTTCATACTTAGTTTTGTACGGTTTTTCTTTTTCGTTGAATTCTTTTTCTGCTTTAGTGCGTTCTTCTAATTGAACGGTAGCCTTTAGTTCTGTCAAATCTACTTCCTGCTTGTCTAGAAAGCTGTCTAATTTGCTGTTTAATTCCTCTTTGTCGAAGTGGCTCTCTAATTCTTCGTCTGTTTTGTAGCCAAAGAAAGTCTTAACCTTTTCTAAAAGAGTTGATTTTTTTTCATTTTCCATTTCAATATTATTAGTGTTATTTTCTATTTTTGGTAATTTAATTTTATCTGATACAAAGTTGTTAATGAAATCTTTATCAATACTTGCAGCCACTTTATCGGGTTTGAATACTTTATCTACAAAACCAAATGTTTTAGCCTCTTTTGCACTAATCCACTTTTCTTCCTCCATTAGTGACATTATCTCGCTTTTCTTTTTTCCTGTTTTGGCTTTATATATATTAATCATTCCATTATCTGCAACATCAAGTGATTCTGCCGTTTCTCTCATGTCTTTTGCATTGCCTTTTATTATAGTCCATGCATTATGCACTAAGAATAAAGCGTTTTCAGACATTTTAACTTCATCAAAACCCATTGCAACAATAGTCCCAGCCGATGCAATAGCTCCTATTAGTCGAGCCTCTGAACCTCCTTTATGCATCTTAATTACATCGTGCATTGCTGATGCTTGGAGGTAATCACCTCCGAGAGTACTAATGTTTGCAGTTATTTTTTTGTCTTTGTTTTCGTTTAGGATGTCTTTAATGCCGTCTAAACTGTTTGGATTTTCAAACCATGATGAGCCAACTTCGCCAAATAAATCTATTTCTATTGTTTCTGATTGGTTTTTTATCGAGAAATTCTTCATAATATTACGTTTATTATGTGTTTTGTATCATACAAATTTATGTTATAAAACATATATTTCAAAATTATTTGTCATTTTATTAATTATCCTATTAAACTACCTGCCTGTTTTACCTCTATATTATCAGCTAATGCGCTTGCTAAATCATTAGTGTTTTGCACCACTTCAAATCTATCTATCCTATCATTCATTGCCTTAATTAACTGTAATGATTCCACTCCTGAGCCTTGCTGTGGATATGGAACACGACCACCCGCTGCTGCATAAATTGGAGTATTGAGAGTTTCACCGCTTCCGCTGTTTATTCTTTTTAATTCGGGTAGGTTCTTTGCTGTGTCATATTTATTTACTATAAACTCACCGCCCTCCATTTCTCCGAGGTGAGAGCCTGATTTATGATACATTTGTATGCCACCTTGAGAGTGACTTGCACCTGACACTAAACCGCTTGGTGAGCCTATTCCGCTGCCTTGCTCTACGTTAACCATACCACCCTTAGCGAATTTAACACCGTTTATTTGAGCTACACTCGCTAAACCATTAGCTATAATTGCAACTGCTGTACTAATTTTTAAGAATGATGGCAGCATAGGGTCTTTTAACACATCTGTTGCACCTAAATAAGTATTGATAACTGCTTTTGCTGAGGCGAATACTTTGTATGCTGCACTATCTTTTTTAAAAATCTTATTTATTAATTCTTGTGTTGCTTGCTCTCTTAATACTTTTGTGTCTGCTACAAGCTTATCTAGTTTTATTTTTGCTTTTGCTTTATCATCATATTTTTTTAACTCAGCTGCATCTAATTTATCTAGCTCTAACTGCGTCTCTTTATCAACTTCTATTTGTTTGTTTTTCTGTTCGTTATCATATTCCTCTAAAAACTTTGTCTCTTCTTCATTTAATGCCCTTAGCCATGCTCTGTAATCTAATTCAGCTGCTTTTTTGATTTCGTTTTCCTCTGCTAATGATTCCTCTAAACCATCATTCCTTTCATCCATTAGATCTGCTTCGGCTTCTCCTAAGTCTGATAAAGCTATTCGCCTTTCTCTAATTATTTCTAATAATCGACCCTCAATAATTTCACTTAATCCTAATGCTCTAATCTTATTATTCAATACAATTGCGTCTGATTCGTTAATTAAATCATTAGAATCTATCTGAAAATCCGTAAATTGTTGTATTGTATCAATCTGTTTTTTAAATGAATCACTCGCAAGTTTAGCAGTCTTATTCAGTAGTGCCTCTCTTACTGATGCTGATACCTTTTCATTTGCTATTATTTTTTCATTGATTGTCTTTACATTATCAAAGCCATCTATTAATATATCTAAGTCTTTTTCTAATCTATCTTGTATTATTTGCCTACGCTCTTTTTCGATGTTGATAAACTCAACTTGTGCATCTTTTTGGGCATTAATATAAGCTGCTTGCGCTTCGGCTTCGGCTGTTGCTTCCTCATCTTTTAAAACTCCTTGCTTACGTCTTAAATCATTTTCTCTTTTTATTACCTCAAACTCTTTTTCAGCTAATTTTATTTTGATTTTATTAGCTTCCTCTCTTGCTTTTAGTTCTTTTGTGTTTGCTTCTTCTAATTCTTTAAAGCTTCGTGTAGAATCGCCTGCAATAGCTGCAAATATATCAGCCTCTTTTTCTAGTGTGGCTATACTTCTTTTTGCTTCATTGTTAAGTCCTATAAGTTCCTTTTTCAAATTAGCAATACTCGCAGCCTCTTCACCTGCTCGTTTTATTTCCTTTGCCATATCTGAAAATGACTTTGTAGCCTCATCATTTAAACCTAATAAGCTTGCTATATTTCCAGCTACAACATCATAAGCTGCACGAAGTACTGCAAGAGCTTGTGAAACTTTATCAACTACTTTTTGTGATGATGATAATGCAGCAATTAAAGAGCCTATTAATACAACTATTGCACCTATTCCAGTAGCAATAAGAGCCATTTTAAATATCTTTAAGGCTTTTGAAGAGGTGCTAATCCCTGCCGACATGCCTTTAAAACTCTTTCCTCCTACTGTTATAAGCTTATTAAACTTATCTTGAAATGATACATTACTATCTAACATACCACTCATGCCTCCAAGCTCACTAACTGCCTCGTGTATTGATTCTTTATAGTTACCAATATTACTAGTGTTATCGTTTACAGCTTGTTTGCTTTTATTTAATTCATCTCTTTGTGCTGCTAGTGCCTCACCTAATTCTATCCCCGCTGCGCTGTTTTCCCTCTCTGATTTAGATAAGTTTTTATAAGCTTTATTATTACGTGCGATTGATAATTCTAATTGTGTTAAACTACCGTTATTAGCATTCTGTAAATCGGTATTTTTAGCAATAGTTTTATTATTCTCGCTTAGCTTTTTACGATTATCTTTTAACTCTCTGTTTGTTTCAGATAGGCTTGCCGCTGCTTCCTTATTAGTTCCATTTGAATCTTTTAAGGTTTTATTTAATTTCTTTTGCTCATTAGTTAGTCGAGCTATTTCAGCCGTTAAATCTGCTGAGTTTTTCTTAGCGTCTTTATTCTCTAACTTAATATCAAACAATATAGTCTTGTCACTCATTATATTATAGTTTTTTTAATTATCTCAACTATCTTAGTCTTAGAATTGTTCGGGTTCTCGGTTATGCTGTTTATAATACATTCGCCTATTTCATCATTGATCTTTATCACTCGCTTATTAAATATGCTCGAATCGCTTGAATATATCATAAGATTACTTAGCTCGATGTCTGACACATTTACTTTAGTCTTAATAAATTTTGCATTATTCACAAAGTCGTAAAATTCATCATAGTATAAACCTGTGTAGACTGACATTTCTAAAGCTTCCATTTGGGGGAATGTTGACCGAGCCGAACCATTATACCTCCATGTTGATGTACCCGGTGATAGCACCCCATTATATTGTAATAATCGATTAGTTAAGCTACTACCTACTAAAGCGGGTATTGCTCCAATATTGAAAAAAGCGTTAGGACGTTTCTCACACAATGTAAAAGACAAGTGTTTTAAGGCTACTTTCTTTTCTCCCGACCTTGCCGAATTGCTCAAATCTATACTAATTTCGCTTTCGGGTTTATTGTCATCACCTGAGGCTGTTGCAAATGAATGAATCATAACAGCTGAATAGCTATCAGATAGTTTTGTTATTGCAGGGTCTTCTCCTGTGTCCATTCGTTCACTCCAATCTACAACGGCAGCACGACTATAGATAGTTTCCCAATCATCAATGTAAACCTTTTTCTCAAACTCATCAGTAAACACAATTAAGTTATTAAGAGTTATTAAGTCTATTAATAAATCTAACTGATTCATGTCGGGTAACATCATTTCACTTGTAACAGTCTCATTATCTGCAAATCCATAAGTACTTTCACATTGGAATTGCGTTCCAGAGCTTAAAGCTTTTGCGTAATAACTCAATACATCGCCTGAATTATTAGTAGTTGTGTCTGTATATGTTATGTATGCTGTAATTTCATCGTCTGCGCTAAAGGTTTTAAATACAGTGTTTAAAGTATAACTATGTAATAACTCATCGGTTATAGTATCTGTATCACTATCTAATATTGTAACACCATTATTGTATAATCTTATATCTAATGAACCATTCGGGGTAAATGCCCCATCTTTTTCGATTGTTAGTTGAAAGTCTAAATCAAATGTAAATTTATACACTCCATCTTTAGGAATAGTGTATTTGTGTGTAGTTGTACTAAAGTTTTCGCCTGTATCAGTTGTTACATCATTTAACTCGATAGGGTTTTCACTCATGCTTATCGATACAGGTGTACCGTTTGGTACGTTTAAATCTGATTCAACTATATCGGCTGTTACCCCAATATCACACGCTCTACTATCTACTTCACTTAGAGTTATTAAGTCTTGTACATAAGGAAAATATAACTTTTCGGTTGCTGTTAAATCTATCCAATCAGAAATTAATTCATAACCCGCTTCCTCAAATATCTTTTTAAATAGGGGTGTTAATTGAAATGATGGGAATCTGTCTTGTGTAGTCCATCCTGTTGATAAATCTCTCATCCTATCCCTATCAATAACAGGATAAACATAATAACGACCCGCTGCAACGGTTTCCGAAGTAAGCACATTTGCAGCAGTGAATGCGTGTTCCTGAGCTGAAAAATCCAACTCGTTTGTGCTTCTCTCTGATATATAACTAATCCATTCAATCGAATCTTGCACTATTTGTAAGCTTACACCCCTTCCAATTGATTTAAGTTTGTATAATCCCTTAATCTTTTGTAATCCATTGAGTAAATTAACAACAGTTCCACTATCTTTCCATCCGGCATTTATATTATCGGAGTGTTCAATCAGTTTTAATACATCCTTTTGCTTAGTTATATTAATATTATTCGTTCGTTTACTCTCAGATTTAACCGATATATCAGTAAAATCAGTAATAGCAGTTACTATATTATAGTCAATTCCTGTAATATCTATCTCTGTACCGTCGTCAAATAATAATATATTAGCCATTCTGCAAAGTGATTAATTTAGTTTGTATTTCTAATTGAAGTGTGAACATATCTTCATCGTTATATCCATTCATAACTTGTACTAATTCTCTTACACCGTCCACAATCTTATAAACAACCGGAGAGCTAAACAAAACAGATACTAATTCTTTTTGAGCTAATGACAATGGATAAGTTTCGTAAAACTCTGTGCTATTGTATTTGCTCTTAATCGTTTTTATATCTTCGCCACTAATGAATTTAGTTTTATCGTCGTTATTAGATTTTAGCTTAGTGTTGATAAATGACATCGTATCAAACTCACCATACACATTAAGCCATTCAAAAACAACATCGTTACAGGTGTTACTCCTATCAATTTTAAGTGTGAATGTATCGGATATAATTGTGCTGGTATTATAATATAATGTAATTTCTGCCGTTGTAGCACTTGCATGTATATCGTGAATTGTATCTGAATTTAAGGGATATATTAACACTCTGTTACCTGTGCTTGTGTTCGGCATAGTTATTAAATCGGTTTGAAGTGTTGCACCTGTCGAGCTTTTTAATACCCTTTGTATTTTAAGTAGTGTAGTATTTTTACATAAGAATGCTAAGGGAAACTGTTGATCTTCCCTTAATACTAATTCATCTGTATAACTTGTTAATATAACGGATTTAGTAGCATAATCTAATGTGTTTTCTATACTATTAATTGCTTGCTTTGCTGCGGGTGAATCTGTATCTCCTGACGCTCCTGTGCTTAGTATCTCAGTGAACACAACCGAATAATTAAAAGAACAATTAGTCGGTGCGCCTATCCCTGCCGTTGCTCCAAGTGCTGTATTATAATAAAACGGGTCTAAATAGCTTTCTAATACTTTATTCATATTAAAAACATACTGTGAAGATGAATTTTTATAGTATTGATAAGCTGTATAGATTACCGTCGAACCGTCTTTAACCTCAGCTTTTACGCTTCTTAAGTCTGATATGCTAGAAGTTAAAACCCATTCATTTACTCCTTGTATGCCGTGGCAAGTTTCGGGGCTGCTTACTAAAGTTAGTGCCATTATATTCGTTTATTAGTTAATTCTACTAAGTTTCTAATTTCAGTATTAAAGTAATTATATGAAAAGTTTGTTATGTATTCAGTTATTTTCTTTTCGTTTTTCTCTAATGTCTTACCAACAAATCTAGTCTTTTGAGCTTTGTTTTTAGTCGGTGAGCCTTTTTTAAATATAGCTTGTTGGATTGCAAATGCTAACTGCCTATGTGTTTGACCTTGTTTTAGTGAAAAGTTTTTTACTCTTATCCATTGCTCTAGTGCATCTATCGGAACACGTTTTGCACCTGCTCGCCTGCCTGAATCGACCCATTGACCATACACTAATGACTTGCCTTCAATGACATAAGAGTAAACTAATTCTCTTACTTTCACGTCAATTGAATTAATCAAATTGTTTGTAGCATCGTGACCCTGTTTTAATAATTCTTTAACAGTTTCTTGCTGCAATATATTTGCTAAATCATTTAATATCTTAACTTCCGCCATCACAACTTACTGTTAGTGGTGTAATTACATTTACTGTTATATCGTCTTGCGTTGTTTGGTTCATTGGCAATAATATACCTGCCATTCCGCTTGATGTAAAGCCGAAATAATTACTCTTATTAACTTCTTGAATGAACGCAACTATTAAAGCTACATTAGTATCGTAGGCTGCCTCTCTAGCTGCTTTAGTACTTGTATTATCAGTATCGAATATAGTATAAGAACTCATATTAATATCAAACACCCTCTTTTCTTTTCCATCCCAATTAATAGGTAAATTATCAGGTAGTAGCACTCTTAATATTGGTCTATCGGTTATCTTATATTCGTTCATATCCTCTAAAAAGCCTATGAAAAATGTAGTATAACCCGCTGCTAGTGCTGCTGTATTTAAAGCTATCTTTAATTTATTAAGCATCTTTATCTATTTTAGATTGTTCGTTTAAATATCCCATTACATCATATATATTTAACTTGCACACTTCTTTATATCTACCAAATAAGCCCTCTTTAGCTACTCCATAGAGTATATTAATCATTTTTGTCGGCTCACCTTGCGTATTTCCTTTACTTTTTTTAGGAAAGAGCTTAGGAGTGAGGACTTGTAATTGCTCAATAACTTTTCTGTGCAAAAAAAAACCTCAAGCACCAAGTTAAATGGTAAATCTTTAAATACTTTTGCTCTCTCTATTATCGCCCTTTCGTCGTAAGGCTCTCTTATTCTTTTAAATTTCTCCCAGCTCCATACACGAGGACGGCAGTATATAGCCACCATCATAGCAGATTGTTCTATCCCTACACCTGTGTATTGCTCCCAAAATAACTGAATGTCCTGTTGTTCTGTACAGCTAATAGATTCCTCATTGCCTAATAGTATTTCCTCGCTACCGACTAACATAGATTTAGGCATGTAATATTTAGTGCCTTTAAATCGAAAGTGCTTTATTTCTTTTGGATTATAATCGTTGAATTGCTTATAAAATATACCCTGTACAAATCGTTCAATACCTTTATAACTGTCACTACCTAGATAGATTTTATTCCTAGATTCTATATTAACATTTTCAATATCCTTTTTAGAAATGGTACTTAGTATTTGAATGATTTTGCCGTAATAGTTTGGAAAGGTTTTGATTTCTTCTACTCGTGTGACTGAATCCATGAGCTTATCGAATGCTACTTGTCTTACTTTCTCATCTTGGATGTTAACAAATAGCTCATACATTTGTTTTATCTTCTCAGGCATTTCGGTTTCCTGAACTTGGATGGCTTGGTCTATTGTGAAGTCGTACCAGTTAGATGCAATTTTGTGCTTAGAAAATAGTTTAGATTTTTTGTTAAGGCTTATTTCTATCATAGTACATGTTTTATAACATATTTCTTGCAAGTTATAAAAAAATATACATATATAAAAAAACCCCTACATTATTGCAGAGGGTTATCGGTTTACTAGTAAAAAAATATCGAATGATTTATAACCGACGTTTTTGGGTTTGTGTTTGTTTTAAGATAGTCTCATAGCTTGTCCTCCTTATTTTAGTTTTAATTCTATTATTTGAATACTTGCATCTTCGCTGTATGGTTCACATAACCACTTTTCATAAGCCCTGTGTTTAGCTTCTTTCATATAAATATCAATAGGCATCTGTAAATCTTCATACATTTTCTCAGTCATTCTAACTGACAATCCTTTTTCGAGTAGTGAAAATAGTTCTTTGATAGTCGGTGACTTAGGTTTGTTATCTTTAACCCACTTTTCGGCAGAAGTTTTTGTCATTATCTCGGTTTCATTTATGTTATCCGAAAAATCAAGTACAGCACTCATTTCTTCACTGTGTAAAACGTAATCATCTTTTGTTACCCAGTAGATTTTATCGCCTTTGTAAAATTCTTCCTTTAGTGAGTTTATAAAGTCAGGTTTTTGAATCGCTTCTTTAGCGCTGTTTAGTAGTTTTATTGTCTTATCGTGACCTATTTCATACATCACCTTGCCGATAAACAATTGATGTATTAGCTTTTCTTTGTCTTTCATAACTCTAGTTTTGATTCAATCGCTAAGTTACAAAATAATAAGCATAGTTAAAAGATGTTATACAACACAAAAAAAGCACCCCATTAAATGAAGCGCCTTAAAACCTAACCAAAGTTATAAACCTAAAAACCTAAAACCTATGAACTGTAAATATATAAAACTTAATTAACTTATACAACAAATGTTCGTGAGCCTCTATTTTCTATCAACGAAAAGTAGCACCTCATTATAAACACATCAAGCCAATCAGGTGATCGCCCGATGTTTTGTTTTATCTTTTCTTTTGGTAGTATTCTTAGTTTACCATCTTTGTCAGCATCATATGTCTTTAATTGACCTAACTCCTGATTAATTTTATCTTTATCTATTTCTGGTAATTCACATTGAATATAAAACTGTTTAATTAGTTCGCTTAGTTTATATCCGCATTCTGTTTTAATATTTTGATATTGTGGATTCATTGCCCTTTGATTGTTTGTAAATCCTTTTATCTTACAATTATCTACAACTCCACCACCTACTCCATCTTCATCAGCTAAACAATTAGATGCAGGGATTTGATGTTTTGACCTCATAGAATTAATACAATTTTGTATTTCAACTGTTGAGCTAATTGCAAATGTATGGAAGTCTATTAATTTATACCCATCCCATACAGTAATTACAGCACTATCAGAACCATACCGAGCTATGTCTGCTACTATGTATTTATTACCTCCGTTAACATGATTATTAGTGTATAGATTTGATATATCTTCAAAGCTTATTAATGAAGCAGGGTCGTCGTCATAATCGAAATTGCCGTTTAATAGCCTTTCTCTCGTGGCATTATCTTTTATATTCTTTAAGCTTTCAATATAATCTGATGGTAAATAAGGGTTATCAGTTGGAAGTGCATAAACAAATTTAGTATCTATTGTTTCCTGTTTTTTTGAAAATGGTCTGTAAAATGTAGTATCTACCCATGTTTTACGAGGGTTAAAAGAGCATAGTATTTTGGCTTTGATATTGTATTCTGTATTCATCCACCTACCTACACGAGATTTTAAAACATCAAAAGCCATAAAATTAACCGGTGCAGCTTCTTCAATCCATCCGCAAGTATATTCTTTTGAACCGAACCTTTCATATAGTGGGTCTTTTTGAGGGTATAAAGATAAATCGAGAAATTCTATATCTGTTCCATTGTCAAATATTATATGATTATCTGAGTACTTCCATTCTTTGAATCCTATTTCATTAGATAGCTTGCGCCAAGTGTTTAAAACTGAATCCCTTGTATCTTTTAATGAATCTCTGCCAATGAAGTATTTAGTACCAGCAGCGTAATAACCTAATTGCATAATCCAAAAACAACCTAGATAAGTCTTACCTCCTCCAGCAGCACCGCCATAACCTAAAAACTTTGTAGTGTGGTCGGTTAGATAATTAAGTGCTTTCTTTTGTTTCTCTGTTGGTATCAATCCCTGTGTTTTTTCTTATCTGTTCAAATGGGTCGCCTTCAAATTTATGTAAGTTTTTATTATCAACTTCCTGTTTATCTACCATGTCGTGATTGTTCTTAGCGTCGAATATAAAAACAGTAGCATTCATATTGCCTTTCATAGCTAATTGCTTCTTATGGAAGAATATTCCTTCTTTAATTTCTTTTATAGCGTTACTAAATTCTTCTTTCTTTTCGTAGTCACAAAGCACTTTTCTATGAGTTCCAAGATATAAACATAGCCCTTCTATGTCTGGAATAAAGTCGTTATCACTGCACCAATCAAAAAAACCGTCGGACACTTTTTTAAACTCATCAACTGACTTCCATTTTAATGGTCTGCCTGAGTTGGTAAGCCCTAATGCGTATTTATTCCCTTTTGGTGCTGCCATAACAATTAGTTTTGCTTCTTATCTTCAAACTCAAATTTATGTATTTTTCTTATTAATGAATCGCTTTTGCATAGTTCGTTCATAGTTTTTTTAATATCCTTAATTGTTTTTTGTATTTTTATTTCTCTTTCTTCTTCGTATTTCAGCTCAATATTTCTAACAATTATAGGCTTATCTTTTAAATGTTTGCAAATCTCTTTAAACTGTTGTTTATTATCATAAGGCAATTCTTGACATAAATAGTCTCTTAGTCTCTTTGCTTGCTCTAAATCGAATATATTACATAAACAATCATTTGTCTCTGTGGTTAATTTAATTTCTAAAGCGTTGTTTTCAATCTTAAACTCTCCGCCTGTATCGCAATTATCTATATCTTTTATTTTCATAGCTTTTAGTTTTATCCACCCCGTGCAACAAGTAGACTAATCCCCCTGTTTATAGGTGTTTCATTTTTTACGTGTCTAATAATAAAGTCCAACTTCTACCGGTTAAATCTGATACAGCTGTATTACTTGCGCTTGTCCTTACGCTATTTCCTGTTAAGCTTAACTCTCCGTTATCACCTGTGAACTTAGCATTAACTACATTTAAAACATTGTCAACTCCCGATGGTATTGTTCCGTTATCTTGCATATATAATTTAAAATTATCATCTGATGCTGACAAAATATTATCAAACATACTGCCATCTAAAGCATTACCATTTAACCAATGGGTATCTGTTTTTAATACTACATTTGCTCCTAATAATACACTTTCAATAGCTGTATTTTGTATTCTTAATACTAAATCTTCTACATCATATGTGCTTAAGTCTATTACACTTACTAAACTCGGACTATCTGTTATTGTGTAATAAAGTATTGAGCCAAGATATGTAATATTCTCAGGCAATAATAAGCTTGTAAGGCTTGTATTATCATTTATTCCTAAGTTTCCTAATCCTGTAATATTGCTTATATCTATTTCTGTTAATGTAGTATTATCTACACTTACCACTAAAAAGTTATTAGCTGGAAGTGTTGGCATTTCCTCTAAATCAGATGAAGTAGATTGAAGTATTACAAATTCCTCTAAATCTTCTAAGTACTTAAAGTTTAAAACCCCATCTTGCGCTGATGTTAATCCTATTCCTTTTAAATTGGTGTAATTAGTTCCGCTTGATTTGATTCTGATAGCTTCTGAGCTTCCTGTGTATGTCTTACTTACCGTACCTTTATAAGTTCCGTAGTTAGAATCTAAGGTACTACATGTAATCACCTCGCTTGTACCATCTCCGTAATCTACTGTATAGGTGTCTCCGTTTGCTGAATGTAAATAAAGTAAGTAAGTAGTTTCTAAAGCTGTATCTATTTCTATTAATGGAAATGGCTCTGTAATAATTGAAGTATTATCTAATATTGCAGTTGTTAAAGTGTCACTTAATGGTATTTCGTCGGTGTCGTGGTCGCCTGTAAAGACTAGATTGCACCTTTGTTTATCGGGGTCGGCTATTGTTTTCCCGCTTTCGTAGTTAGTTTCTAGTTTAGTATAACCGCTTTTAACATTCTTAGACCATCCTGAAAGATAACCTTTTTTATTGTTGTCTATGCGGATTATTGCAATGCCTTTTATTATAGCCTTTTCTATTTCGTCGATGTTGTTTATTAGCTCTGTTTGCTTACCAGAAAATGATACAGTAAATGAGTGATTAGAATTAAAGTTATTTCCCGCCGTATTGGCGTTTATAAACTCGCAATTGTCCCTGTCAAATTCTTGGTTTTTGAATATATTACCGTCATCCATTGAGATGTTTGTAATCTCACTAGATGAGTTAAGCGTGATAGAATCTATGTTTGGCAATTCTGATAAGTACATTTTCAGATTACCTGCTGTTTGCTTTTCTGAATCTCTTTTATAGCTTCTAATCATTTTAGTTAAGTATTATTTCAAAGTCAATTTGTCTATTTTTTACCCTAGTTTTGAAGTGCATAATTCTATAAAACACACTTATAACTGTTAGCCTTTTAGTGTCTTTTAATAATATTGCTGCTCTGTCATACTCATATTTAATCACTTTTTTTAGTGTATATTAATAGGTAAAGGTATGTAATTTAATTAATATTATCAATCTTTAGAATTAAAGTGCCGTCTTTCCGAGCTGTCAGACCTTTAGGTAATATTATATTTTAATTAAACTGTAAGCATTTCATGAATATCTTTCAATAATAAGTATTCATCATTATCTAACTTGTTTAATTCCCACGGCATTCCAATAAAAACAGCCATAGCACCCCGCCATATTTGTGATGGTACTTTTGTTTTAACTAAATACTCACCTAATCGCATGTTTTTAGTTGCAATTTTCAACCCTTCAAAAGCTATTAAATTTATAATAACTTCTGTTTTGTCATCGTCTGAATAATTGTCAATCATTAATTTGTTTAAATCCATAATTTTAAAGTTTTAATTTAAATTATTATTATAACTCTCAATTTTAATTAGTCTTTTAGGTTGTTCTCTAGTCGCTTTAGCCCAGATTATAAAAAACATAAGCATTACTACGGCTATTATTATAAATATCTGTAAATAGTATTTGAGTTGTTCGGGTTTCATAACTCTAAGTTAATAATTATTAATCACTTATACAATTATCTTTTACAATATCTCAATTAATAGTTTTGCAAAATCTAACTCAAAACCACCTATTTCAAAATTATTGTTTTTAACACATTTCTTAATTTTGCTTATATAGCATTCAGGAGAGCAAACATAAACTTCTTCTGATTCGCTATAACTGTATTTACTAACTAAAAACTCATGCCAATTAATAGGTAATTCTTCACCATTATGTAATTTACCGCAATTATCGCACTTGTAGCCGATAACTACATCGCCTATGTATGATATAGTTTGTTTTTCTGTTAATCTCATTATCGCCTCCTTTTTATATAGTTAAACTCCTGACTATTCCAAGCCAATGCAAAACATAATGTAATAGTCTTAACGGTTACTTTTGCATGACTTGGCACATTTTTAATCGCTTCGTCAAAATATGATGTATTACCCGAATAAGTCAAAGGTAGTCCATATGTACTATTGTATACAGCATCAAACATGCTAAATCTTATACTCACATATTCAACACCATATTTAAGAATGTCGTGTTTATTCATGTTGCAGATAGGAAATATCAATAAGGTAGCTCCAACACTTGCAGCATTTAATAAATGACCTGCTTTTTTGTTTCCTTTATCCATTAAAGCATCTCCGGCAGCATCTAAAGAGATTGATAAAACTGTCATCACAAGTCTTTTCCAATTGTCTTTTTTGGCTTGGTTTAGGCTCTTAGGTGTTAGGATTAGTTTCGATTTGTGAAATGATTGACCGGCACAGTTAAAAGCAAATACAAATATTATTATGAAGATTGCTGTTATTAGTATCCAATTAGCTTTGTTTATTGTTTTTCGTTTGTTCATTTTAGGGTTAAATATTATTTAACAATCCTTTTATTGTTTTGTACTCCTTTGAATCTTCGGTGTAATATATCGTTTTACTTTTCCCCCACTCATAATCGTTTATTTTAGGGGTTACGGTTTCACTATAAAATACTTTACCTTTATGCTCACCATCTTGGATAGTATGTTTATATTTTCGTATAGCTTCTTTTGTGAAGCTCATTCCACCTAAATATTCTTCTAGTATTTTCATAGCTTTAGTTTTAAAATGGTTGGTCTATTCCGTTATATTTAGCACTATCAAACTCAACTATTAACTTAGCTTTGTATATGTCAGAGCCGTAATGATTAACAACTTCACGATGTATATTTAAACCGCTTTTAGTCAAGTCGTCAAGTATCGGAGCTAATTCACCCCGCTTTACATTGAAATCGTTTTGTGCCATTATGCAGTTAATCTCTTTACCACTTAATAAATGGTTTCTGATATCTTCTACCTTTATTTGATGTTTTGTTTTGAGCATCTTTTCAAATGGTAGTGTAGATTCTGATTGTCTTAAGGCTTTTTGTAACATGGTTTCTAGTTATTTAAATTTACAATTCTTTAACTTAGTCTTGTTGTTTTCCCAATAGTAATAAGCCCATATATCACGCTCATACACTACTGAATCAATATACTCTTTATTCTCAGCTTCTAATGTATAATGATGTTTAATTATTACATTCTCATCTTCGTATACGGTTTCCCAAACTACCAACATTTCTGTCGTTTGCGAACCTGATACAAGCAATATCCAAAGAACTATTATTAATAAATACCTCATTTACTTAGGGTTAGTTAATAAAGAGGCTAATATACAAATAATTCGTGAACTCGACCCGAATATAGAACCTCATCAACTAACATTCTGTCGTAAAACAAGTTGTTAATGTTATTTCTTTGTCGGGCTATTTCCTTTAATTCCCACCTAAATAAACCTGATATGGTTCTTTTGTATTGAGGGAATCCATCTTTTAATTCGTAGATTCTGTACATGATTAATTAAATATATCGTTAATACTTACTGTTTCGCATAATTCCAAATCTAAATACATCTCGATTTTATAGTCTTTTAGTAAGTGTTTACTATTGTCTAAATCGTCCAGCTTCCACACTTTCTTATTGTTGTTTAATAAATATTCTCGCTTATTATCAACAATCTTAAATACTTTAAATAATATCTGTTCTTCCATAGTTGCAATATACTAATTAATTAGATACAAAATTTATGTTATAAAACATGTTACTGCGCCCAGCTTGGTAATCCCTCGTCGTATTCTTTTTTATTTATTAGATTTCTATAATCCCTGTAAAGTTTCTCGTTAATAGCTAGTCTAATGAATTTTTGTATATGATAACCCTTACCTTTTAGGTTTTCAAAAGCCTTTTCTTGATCTTCTGTAAAGCTTACTTTTCTTTGTTTTGCTAGCTTGCTCATGATTAGATTATTAGCTTTGTTTTTAGGGCTATTTGTTGCATATAAATAGTAGTTAGCTGCAAGTACTACACTCGTTCATTTAATCAAGTGTAGTACTATTTGACCAAAATTAAATTTGCCCACGCTCTTTACTTTTCTCAAAAGTATTTAGATTTATAATCTTCATTCCAAATTCATTTATTCCTTTATTTACATTATTATCATAACCATCAACTCTAATTAATTTTTGTTTAAAATCATAATTAACTTCATGATGCCACCGATTATAACGCCAAACTATTTCAACATGTTCAGGATGTTGGTTTTTTAAACTTTCAGCAAATTTTAACCTATTGTCTGAATCGCCATAAACCTCTTCTGTATTACCTCCCTTCATTGTTAGTGTTGCTAATTTATTTGCTAAAAAAGCATTAAACAAAACAGTACACCATCCTTCTTTTAGCATTCTTAAACAAATGTCTGTATCTTCATTATATAAGCCTCTCCACCTAAACGGAAGTTCATTATTTATCAATGTGCATGAATAAACTCTCGTATTTAAATAATAAGGGTTTATTCTAAAACCATCCCTTTGCATAGCAAATGTTCTATAATTAAACCCAGAAAAACCTATATTTTTATATCTATCTGTAAATATTTCAGCAATTCTAAAAATAGTACCTGAGTCTACTCGTATTTTTAGATTATGATTAAATCTTGTAAATTCCAAAATATTATCGTCCAAAATCCAATGTCTTTTAAATCCATTTTTAATACTATGTTCCCAGCAAAAGTTTCGAACAGGAATGCTTCCCTGCCCAAGATTTGAAAAAGGCAATACAAGCAATTTTGAATATTCAATATATTTATTATACGCTTCAAACTCTTGCGGTTCAATAGCAACTTTAAAAGGCACATTCATTTTTTCAAGTGCTTTAATTGTCAACCGACTTTCTGCACGTCCTTTACTTATTACGTATATTGGATATTCAGGATTCATCTGTGTATATATATTTTGATGATTTATCTAATTTTGATTGAGGATAATATATACTTTTTGTTTTTTTAGTTATTGATTTTGAAATTAGTTCTCTAAATTTATCAAAATCATCTTTACACTCAAAATTCACTATAATAGAATGATATGCTCTTTTGTCATCATGTTTAAATTCTGGCATATCGTGCCATTCTTTTTCTATTTCGTTTTCAAAATCTTTAAATAACGTATTTTGTTTGTTCATAAAAAGCCTCCCTAAAATTTAATTTTTAAATTAGTTTTTCAAATCAACATTCTGCTGTATTTACCGTGCCAGTCAGCTAACACGTTGTATAATTCATTGCGAAAAGCAACGAAATCATACAACCATACGTTAGCGGTAATGCCTGAATAAAGCAACCCCAGTTAATAATAAGTTTGCAACGAGCCAAAAGCCAACTAATGCAGCCATGTGTCCTGCTATGTATTTATCAAGTTCAGGAGAGCAAAACCAAACAGTAACACCATTTGTAAGCAAAAGCACTACCGCTAACAAACGGTATAAAAAATGCCTTTCCTTGTCTGTAATTTTAATATTTATTTTCATATCTAAAGTATTTATAATTTGATAATTAAGTTCATTTAATACGGCACATTTTCATACCGCAGTACGTTAGGTACAATATTATTTTTGTACCCACCGCACCCATATATCAACCAGCCGTTTAAGTCGGTCAATTTTACGTTTATATTTTTTGCCGTTGTAGTCGCTTCTTATAGCTGTTCTATCATTTGTTAGTAAACGGCTTACTTCTGAGTAGTTAATTAGGTTATTCATTATCGAGTCCTATATACCATGTGATTAAGCTTGTCATATGCGTAAACTTTGCCGTCACTTGTTGTTTTCAAACTATATCCCTTATTTGTTAGCTCAGATAATTTAAGGCTTCCAGTCCCAATTTTATAAGTTTTGCCATTAAAAGTAAGTTCTTTTTTGTCTAAGTCGCTTCTTGTAAAACGTGTCATGATTTCTATGTTTTAATTATAGTATAAATATACACATTGCTGTACGGTCAGAAGTAAGTAAACGGCTTACCTCCGACCAGTTTATTATATTATTTTCCATTCATATAATCTTCTAATGATTTACGAACTATTTCAGCTATTATATTTGTTGCAGCAGTTGCATAAACTTCATCTGTCATTTCATCCATTATCATATAAGTGTCACCTGATAATCTTGTGTATAATTTTACTTTTTTCATCTTTGTAATTTTTAAGTTTAACAATTAATTATAGAACAAATATACACAATCGTGTAATGCTAAGCAAATGCTTAGCAAGTAAAATCACATTTATTTTACACATTTGTGTTTATTTATATTAATTCTAAGTAATCCAACCCGCAAAAACAAAAATAATACAGATACCTTGCTCCCAGTTTGAGTAGTTATTAAAACACCTTACCAAAATCTTTATTCGGCTCTAAAAACTTATCCGGTTCTGATTCAACTTCACTCATAAAACTACCTTTAGCCTCGTATTGTTTCCATTTCGACATGCCTTTATTAAATTCTAATGCCACTCCGCCTAATGCGCCACCTCGATGTTTTCTGATTAAAAGCATAGCAATAAATTCTGAATTAATTTGCTCGTGGTCTATTTCAACTTCATTTATTCCATAGTAATAAGGACGGTGTAAAAACATTACTGTATCTGCGTCTTGCTCGATTGCGCCTGATTCCCGGAGGTCTGATAGTTGAGGCTCTTTATCGCCTGACCTTGATTCTACAGACCTATTTAATTGGCTTAAAGCTATAATAGGCACTTCTAATGATTTAGCTAGTTTCTTTAATCCTCGTGATATTGATGCAATTTCTTGCTCTCTATTACCTTTCACGGCTTTACATGTCATTAATTGTAAGTAGTCTATTATAATTAATCCTATACCTTGCTTTTTCTTTAATCGCCTACATTTTGCACTTAATTCAATTAAGTCTAAAGAGGGTGTATCGTCTATAAATATAGGTAAGTCTTTTAGTTTAGTTGTTGCTCTCGCTACTGCTCCCAAGTCATCAAAAGAACCTGTTTTTAATTCCATGTTGGTGTAATCTGTCTCACCTGAAATGTACTTTGTGTTTAATTGATTAGTTGACATTTCTAAACAAAATAAAGCTGTTGGTACTTTTGCAACTTTAGCAAATTCTAAAGCTAGTGAAGTCTTACCCATTGATGGACGGGCAGCCAATATAATTAAGTCAGGTGACTGCCAACCTCCTGTCATATCATTAAGCTTTCTAAACCCTGTATCTACACCTATCATTTCATGATTTGCGTGTTTTTCCTTAGCATCTTTTAAATGCAAATAAGTCTCATTAATAGTGTCTTTAATCTGCTTCGGTTCATTACCTATACCGTCGTCGTTAACTTTTAATATGCTAGTTTCGGCAAATGATAGTAATTCGTCAACGTCCTCGCTTTGGTCGTAAGCTCTTTGGTTTATGGTTTGTGAAACTCTTATTAATTCCCTTGCTAGATATTTTTGAACTACTTTTTTAGCGTGAATATCTACGTGCGCTGTTGATGATATTTTACTGGTTAATTGTGATATATAGAAATACCCGCCTATCTCATCTAATACCTCTTTTGTTTTCAGCTTCTCACTAACCGTTAATATATCAATTGTTTCATTGTTGGTGTACATGTCTAATACATGCTTTGCAATAATTTGATGATGTGATTTATAGAAGTGTTCAGCTTTGATTATATCGGCTATATCGTCAATACATTTTCCATCTAATAGCATAGCACCTAATACAGCTTCTTCAAGTTCAATCGCTTGTGGTGGTAGTTTACCGAGTTCGTTTATTAAGTCCATTATTTAAAATAGTTATATTTTCTTCTTATTTTTTTAAAATATTGTTCTTCATGGTCTAAGATAAGCAAATAATTGTAGTTAAAAAAGTAGTTATGTTGTAGAACATGCCAAAACTCATCATAATTTGGAATACGATACCATACATCAAATTCAAGTTTTTCTATGTTTATTTTCTTTTTCACCACGAAGCATATTAATAATTACCTACTTTTTCTTTAATCAAATCATGCCCTCTAGCCTTGTGTATAGCTCCGTATTTTTTAAACCAATTCTTTGCTAATCGGTCAGAGTTAAATACACCTGTAAAGCATTCTTTTTTACCTTTTTTGTTTATTACTATATATTTATATCTCATTTTTAATTGTTTAGATTTGTTTTTAGGGCTATTTGTTGCATATAAATAGTAGTTAGGCACAATATTTTATTAATTTTTGCCCACCGCACTTTTGTTTTTTCAAAACAATTTGGTTTGCATTCGTACATCTCTCATCCTTTGTTTTATAATCGCACAATATTCTGTACTTATTTCTGAAATAATCCATTTACGTTTGTTTAGTTCAGCCATCTTTGCAGTTGTTCCACTGCCACCAAAACAATCATAAACAATATCATTAACATTACTCCAACTAATTATATGGTCATTTGCTAATTGTTCGGGAAATATTGCAGGGTGTTTAAAAGCTATTTTATCTTTTGTACTATTTTGGTTTCCTCGTGGCAATTCCCAAACATTGCTTTTCACTCTTGTATTGTCTTTCCTTGCTCGTTCTTTGCGTTCAAATCCATTTGTATTATCAATTCTCTTTAAGCTACCATCTGTTTGTCTTTCGCCACCTACACCGGTTTTGTTTTTTTGTCGTTTTAATGTTCCCTCTGTTTTTGGTTGTCTTAATAAGTTTACTGTTTTTGGTTTGCCTTTTGCAAACACAAACATATATTCAAAATCTTGGTAATATCTAACAACATCTGGAAATGCACAAGTCCTTTTGTAAATCATTGTATCGTGCAAATTAAAACCAGCTTCTTCAACAAACAATATAGCAGTTTTAAAACTCGTTAGGCTTTCACAATAGTTTTTCGTTTTGTCATTTACAACCCAAACAACCACACCTCCTTCTTTAGTAACCCTATAAAGTTCTGTTGCTATTTCTTTTAATGGTAATGTAAACCCCGTATACGTTCTTACATCGTCATACGGTGGAGATGTAACCGTTAAATCAATTACGCCATCTTCCATTCTACTCATTGTGCTCAAGCAGTTTTCATTATATACCTTATTATTTTTTATCATAAAATCCTCCCTATTTTTTTTATTTAAAAGCACCTAACACGTTGTATAATTCATTGCGAAAAGCAACGAAAATCATACAACCATTCGTTATAAACCAATTAAATTTTAATGATGTAAATTCTACCATTTTTTCTAATTAGTCTATGCGTCTTAATTCCTCGTTTATTATTTCTTATTCTCATATTTTAAAATTTAAAAGGTTATAACACAAAGTATAAAAAATAAAATACTTAGTGCTTTTGTTTCTTTAACTTTCTTTCTTCGGCTCTACGTTCTCTGCGTGTAAGTGGTGGAGTATATTCTTGCAATTCTGTTATATTCATAGCTTCAATTTCAAGCCGTTGCTTTACTTCTTTGCTATCAAAATCAATAATATTTATCCCCCTGTCTTTTTCTTCTTCAAGTTTTTCTGCTATACCTTGTGCAAATCTTGTATTACCTCCACCACAAATTAATACTTTTTTCATATTATCGTATTTTAAATTTCATACTTCACTTCGTTAGCTGCAATTAATTGCCTTTAATGTAAGAGTTTACAACGCTTTCAATTTGACGCTCCAAAAAACCTTCACCTCTATATTTAAAGCTTCTTGCAAAGTCAATTAAAAGTTCCCTTCGGTTGCTAACATTGTCTATATTCAAATTTTTAACTACCTCAAGTATAGTTTCATCAATAGTAGCACCTATTAAACCCCTGTTGTTTAGTTGAGTATTTGAATCAAACCCTCTAACCATTAAGTTCATTTTTACTTTTTCTTCGATATTCATTTTGTTTGTGTTTTAAATCCGTTAAAAATCAGAACATAGACCCAGCGTTGTGTGCAATATGGCGTTTTACGCATCTAATCGTCATTCGTTAACCTCACTTACCCACCATTGTATAACGATGTATTAAAGTTAACATCCCTTTGCTTAACTCGTTATTGTGCGCCATTTCGTGACATTTACGACATAAGCCGATAAGGTTTTCTATGTAATCTTTTGTTTTGCTTCCTCCCATTTTCTTATTGTCAATATGATGAACGTCGACAGCTCTTTTGTTTTTACAGTGTTCACAAATTATTACATCTTCCATCCCGTAATCGAAATACTTCATGTATATTTTAGTGTGTGGCTTCATTACATTAATCCTTGTAGTTTATTGTTAAATTGTTGTAAAGTTATATGTCTTAACCAGCTTGATAGAATAACATCACAGCTAGATTTATAAAATTCCTCGAACCTTTTTTGACCCATACCAGCAAATGAAATACTATCATGTTCAAAATGACTAATCCCGTGTTCATCAACATAGCTCTCTCCCATTTCTAATATCTCTTGTATTTTTCTTATTAATCTTAAAGGCTTATTAGCTGGATATATCTTATGATATTGCTCGGGCATCATGTCTAAAACGATATTAATCGTTTTAAAGTATCTTCTATGATACCCCACTGATCTAGTATCACTAATATTGTATGATACTTGACCGCCTATTGGAATTTTAAATAATTGTTTTCTGTCCTCTTCAAAAGACGGGATAAAACTAAATTCATCTCTCCTTGTTAATAAACCTTTTATCTTTTTAGCCATCACAAATAATATAAAGTTTCCCAATCAGTCACGGGCAGAAATAAACCGTCTATCGTTAAAATGTTTAATTCGCCTTGTTTGTTTATGTAGTATCTAGTTTGCATTAAAACGGTAGCTTTGCGGTTAGTTCGTTAATGTAATTTCGACACTTAATAACCTGTAATTCTATCAATTTAATGTCATCATTATTTCGCTCGATTTCAAACACCTTTATTTTAAAGTAAGCTGGTATATCTGAATAAGTCATTTTCTCATGGAATTGCTCGTATATTTCCGAATCTAATTCATCATAACCGTTATTAAAACAATAACTCCTAGCTTCTCTAATTATTAAATGTTCGGGAGTATCAGAAAGCACATAGATTAATTTATACTTTTCTCTACCAGTCAAAGCCATATACACCTGAGCTTGCCAATAATAAACAGGATTAATTTTAGTTTCAAACAATGGAAAAGTGAAGTTATCCCACGAGTTTTTAACATCAATAATTAAGTCTTTTAAAACGATATCCGGTGTGCCTTGCATTAATTCGTTTTGATAGTACTTTTCATTCTTAAGCAACATACCATAGTTTAAATGCTCTGCAATATAATCAATACTGTTGTCCTCTGTTATAATGCCTTTATCGGTGTATTTATTGCTAAACTCTTTTCGACGGCTGTATAGGATTTCTTTTATCCATGTTTCGCAATATGTCTTTGTAGTTTGAGATAGTAAGCCCGCTTCTTTATCTTTCTTTGCTCTCGGTTGTGACATTATCTGACTACATGCCGACGCTCTTATTTTAAATTCTTTCATGTGCTGAGGCTTTTAGTTTTTCTTCACTCTCTTTAGATATACTCCATTTTGTTTTAACTTGCTCAATTGAATACCCATTAACTAAACCGTCGACAACATTATTCCAGCTTGTTTCGTCTGTTGGTAATAATTCAGGTAGTTTTATTGGTGTCGGATTGGTTTTTCTAATTCTAAGGCACTCCACATTATCCTCACCGAAAGCCTTAATCTTAGTTACAAATAGAGTAATCATTTTACCACTCCAATCTTCAATATATGGAGTATTGTGTATTTTTTGAATAGTTTTCATGTTGGTCCTATTCAGAATAAAAGGCTTTTGATTTTTTAAATATGCAATTGTGCATTCCTCTTTTTTACCACCTTGACCTATTACTATTTCTCTTTTAACTTCAAGTATAGTAACTGTCAAGTCTTTGTTTTCCTCGATACTATATGCTCCGATGTAGTCGGGGTTTTCTAATTTCTTCCAGTGGGTTTTAATCATAACTTTAGTTTTTATTAAATATACTAATTAAATCAATACGGTTTTTAAAAGGTGTTGTATAACATGTTTTAGGTTGGATTTTTTAATACTTCTTTTTCAAGCCACTCAACATACTCGTCAGTCCAAATCTCCACAGGCACAGCATTTTTACCGCACTTTCCGCAATCAAATACAACGTCTCTAATCGCTTTGTCTCCTGTCTCTTTTTCAAATTTTTCTATTAGTTTGTTCATAATCAATCCTTTCTTTTCTCGTTATAAAGCATTTTATACTCCATTTCTTTTAGTAAGTCAATTTTTTGATGTCGTTCTAAAGCGAAACAAACCAGTACAACATCGGCTAATTCTTTTCTGTCTAAATTACCCATTATAACAGAATCGGATAGATCTCCGCAGACCTCTTCTTTTTGTGGCGTAATAGTTACGACCTGTTATTTCTTTTATGTTCATTTTATCTTGGTTTGTGATAGTCTTTGTAGTTCATTGTTAATTATTTAAGTCTATTTTGTAATACATTTGTTGCATATAAAAAGTAGTTGGCAACAATACTACTTTACGAAGTTATCAAGTAAACAAAAGTTTACATTTGGTATCCTCGCTTGGTCATCTGTTAAGTCTATTGGTCTGCCGTTTGCCTGTTCTTTTTTCTTTATTATTTCAACATTCTTTAAGTTATGCTTTTCTATTAATACATCGTGTTTACCACCTCTACTTGCCGTCAACACTAAATTGTTTGGTATTTCATTAAGTCTATTAACCCAATAATTAACACTTTTAGTATATGCCCAAAACTCAACGTCTTTGTGTTGTTCACATATTTTAATCCACATATCAAAATAATCTTGTGAGTAAAAATCACCACTCATGTGTATTCTAATATGTTTTGCTTTTTGTGGTACTTCGGGTATGCCACCACTTCTTAAAAAGTCAAAGTTTTTCCACCTGTGTTCTCTAACTGCTGGAAACCTCTCTTGCATTGCTGAATAGCATCTATAATCATTACTTCTATTGTCAAATTTACCTGTTTTTCTATCTACTTTTACTAAACATTCTAAAGCAGATGGGCAACTAAACCCACTTGGTAAATTCCATTCATAAACTACACCATCGTAGTATTTTGTTTTTCTTAAAAATTTCATATAATTATATTTATTGATTATTTAACCGTACTGTTGCCAACAATGTATATAAGCCATAGAAAAAACGGCTAATATACTAACCGTTAGGCACAATTAAGCCCCTTTAAAATACCGCACATTAGTATTCATTCTTTTGCCTCCATCGTTAATTATACATACCCTGTTTCTATAAGGCTTGCAGGTTAATCGGTATTTGTTCCCTTCTGTGAGGTACTTGCTATCTGAACCACCTACATATTCTATAAAGTCGTTTCTATCTAAGTCGGGGATTAACTGTTCGCGAAGCTGCCTAACATTAGAATAGTTAATTAAATTGAATCCATCTAAGCACGTATTAATTAATTCTTTATTTTTAGGTTCTGGATTTTCAAAATTTATCCATTCGTTACCTCTTTGGTCTATTCCGTTATTGCCATCAAAAACAATATGAAACCAAAATCCTGCAATACTAATTGACTTTTTCATAATTTTTAAACTTAAATTCTCTTGTTACCATTATTCTGTTATTTAAAGTTTGTATCTCGCATTATCTTTAGTTACTATTAACTCGTTTTTATATCGTTTTAGCCTCAAATTTAACGTATAGGCTCGTTAGTGGTTACTAGCTCGTTAAATTTAGATTGAAGCCAATTTAATGAATCTCGCAACTCCATTATCTCATAATCAAAAGTTTCTTTATCACAGTTCTCATCTATTATATTATCAACTCTTTTTTGCATTTCTTCAATTTCTTCAATTATTAATTTCATGGCTGTATCTCATTTAGCATTTAGTTAATATTAATATTTAGCTTATTTACCTATTTTTAGGCTTGTTTTTAACGTATTGGTTCATTAGTGGTTACTTTGTATGTCGGTTTACTAATATCGTCCGTATTTAGTGCTAAAAACACATCTATAAATTTAATGTCTTTAGAATTTCGCTGCCTTAGTTTGTTTAAAGATAAAAATTGCTTAGTCCAGAATTCAACATCTTGTCTTCCTAGCTTAGTAGCTTTTAATATTTCATCTTTTGAATACTTATCTAATCGGATTAATTTATCTATTGTGTCAAACCAACTTACTTTAGTTTTTTCGTCTAATCGTGTTCTTATGTTTTCAGGGAATAAATTTGATAATTGTCCTGTGAAATTTATAATTTCATCAGTGTAGTCTTTTCGTGTTTTCTCTTTCTTCTTATTATCTTTATTATTATATTTATCTTTATCTTTATAGCTAGACTTTTGCTTTAGCTTTGCTTTAGCATTGCTAGACTTTTGCTTACCACCTCTTGAACCTGCATTCTGTCTGCGTTTCCTTTGTTCAGAAAGTACATCATATTGCTCATTTAAGAAATTTATTTGGATATATTCTGTCTCTTCATTGTGATGAATTATTTCAGAATTAATCAACTTATGAATTAGTTTTATATCGTGTTTGAATTTCTTTTCTAGCTTTGCTAGGGTTGTGCTACAATCACTAATCCAATAATAAGCGCAAAGGTCAATAAACAGTCCTTTTAATTCGTATGATTCTAAGCTAATGTCTCCGTTTTGCCACTCCTGAGCAGTAAATCTAAAGTAAGGTAATTCTTTTGCCATCTTGTTACTGTTTACAATTGTAAAAATTATATTAAAAAAAATTATACTATTCCTAACATTTTTAGTTTGATTTCTTCTTCTCTTTCCCAACAGTTTAATAAAAGCCTATTATCTAAAGTCGGTCGTGAAATATTAAGCTCTTTCGATAACCAAGATTTAGTTTTACCTTTATTATTAGCTAAGTAAAGTTTTATCTTATCACTTGTTTTAGTTATTATCATTACGTTTGTAAATTTTTGGTTAAAAAAAATCGCATCACTGCACTACAAAGATAGTTATATTTTGGTTAATTGCAAGTTAAAATGGTTTAATTAATATCTTCAAATTGAGATAATACTATTGCTAATATCATTAAACATATTATAGTTATCATTTCTTTTAGTTTAAATTAACTCCATTATTTTACTCTCGAATTGCTTTTCTAGCTCTTTATATTGCTTTTCTTCCCAGTCTTTACACTTAATAAGATAGCCGTGCAAGTCTGTAAAAGTCATTTCAAATTGCTTTGAATACCAAATTTCGGGTTCGTCGCCTATTATCTTGCCTTTGATTAGTGTATAGCTAGTTACTTGATCGTTAATTTGTGTTATCACTTCTAAGTCGAAACTATCTAATAATACTATCTTGTCAAGCTCTTTTACTATCTCAGATGTGATTAGATTTATTTCGGTTTCTTCTAGTTCGATGCTTTTTATATACATTGTTTTAGTCTTTAAATTTAATTAATCCCTTTTTATATCGCAAGCCTATTCTCACTAAATCCCTTAGCTCTCTGTCGAATATTCCCTCATTGTGCTTGTCTGCGCTTTTTTGGACTTCATTCTTTAGAGTGTCAGTGATTCGCATCATCTTAGGTTTTAGAAGCTCTTTCTTATTCATTATATGCTAAATTATAAGATTTTACTGCATCTTTAACCGTCATTCTGTTATCTTGTTGAGTTATCCATCTAATAGCGTCTAATT
>JGI24918J38489_100456_pt1 | contig 36609 bp, 35 predicted proteins | sample LinPfosmplate6_FD_38489 | JGI IMG/M metagenome (IMG submission 38489)
CGAGCTCGGTACCCGGGGATCCCACGCATGCTATCAGACTTATCTGATAATTTTCCCATTGTTAAAGAAGTTTTTACCGAAGCCTCTGATGCATTAGGGTTTGATCTTTGGGCATTAACTCAAGAAGATCAAGAGGCGCTTAATCAAACACAAAACACACAACCTGCGATGCTAGCTGCTGGCTACGCAACCTATAGAGCGCTAACTAGTGAAACTGAATTATCTCCTATTTGTATGGCGGGACACTCTTTGGGTGAGTACACTGCATTAGTGGCTTCAGGCTCACTTGGGTTTACTGATGGTATTAAGCTGGTTCGTACGCGAGCAGAGCTTATGCAGTCAGCCGTTCCAGCTGGCGTAGGTGCAATGGCAGCTATTTTAGGCTTGGAAGATGAAGTGGTGGTTAAAGTATGTGCCGATTACACTGGTGAAGGCATTGTTGAAGCAGTAAACTTTAATTCTAATGGACAAGTGGTGATTGCTGGTAACAAGGAGGCCGTTGACGCGACTTGCGAAGCCATGAAAGCCGCAGGTGCTAAACGCGCTGTGATATTGCCAGTGAGTGTGCCTTCACATTGTTCACTTATGGATGATGCAGCAACGGTATTTGCTAATGCGGTAGAAGCGGTCAGATTTAGCATGGGTGACGTTGATGTATTGCATAACGTTGATGCGGCCAAAGCAACAGACACTAGCGATATAAAAGCAAAATTAGTCGCGCAATTACACAAACCAGTATTATGGACAGGCACGGTTAAAGCTATGCATGGTATGGGTGTAGAAAAATTAGTTGAATCAGGTCCAGGCAAGGTATTGGCTGGTTTAACAAGAAGAATTGAAAAATCATTATCTGCAAATGCTGTGCTAGACTCAGCCAGTGTTTCAGCCACTTTAGAGGAGATTACGTCATGAGTAACTTAGAAGGAAAAATCGTATTAGTTACCGGTGCAAGTCGCGGTATTGGCCAAGCCATCGCCTTATCTTTAGGTGGTGCAGGTGCTACAGTCATTGGCACTGCTACAAGTAGCAACGGCGCAGATGCTATCAGTACCACTTTAAAAGATAATGGCGTTACCGGTACCGGTATGGCGCTTAATGTCACTGATAATGATCAGATTGCTGATGTAATGAAAAACATTACGGACACTTATGGTGCAGTCGATATCTTGATCAATAATGCCGGCATCACCCGTGACAATCTACTAATGCGTATGAAAGAAGATGAATGGGACGATATCATGAATACCAATCTTGCTTCTGTTTACAAAATGTCAAAAGCTGTTCTACGCGGCATGATGAAGAAAAAAGCGGGCCGTATTATTTCTATCGCATCCGTGGTGGGTGCGATGGGTAATGCCGGGCAAACTAACTATGCTGCTGCCAAAGCCGGCATTATGGGTTTTACTAAGTCACTTGCTAGGGAAGTCGGCGCTCGTGGTATTACGGTTAATTGTGTTGCACCTGGTTTTATCAAAACTGACATGACCGATGCACTACCTGAAGAGCAAAAAGAAGCTTTGGCCAAGCAAATTCCAATGGGTCGTTTAGGCTCAGTTGAAGAAATTGCAGGTTCGGTGTTGTTTTTGGCGAGTGATGCGGGGGCTTACGTGACTGCACAAACGCTACACGTTAACGGCGGCATGTATACCGTTTAGCGTCATCTTTTTGCGACTTTCGTTGTTAAATCTATTTTCTACTTGGTCGCATACTAAATGTATGCTCACGGCGATAGAAAATAAATTTGCCTAGAAATCCACTAAAAATACTCGCTAAATTTATTAAAAATAGCGAGTTTAAGTAAAAAAAACTCCATTTAAAGAATTTCTTAAATTTTTAATTATTGGTTGATTTTCCAATAAAAAACCCTTTAAAAACAATGATTTATCACGTTTTTAAAGGGTTTTTTAGTTTTTAATGGCTAAAAAATTAGCCATTTGCATTATTTGCTATATTTTAAGCAGTGGTTATATTTTCTTCTTTTCTAAAAGCATTCATAATAAACACTAAAAAGATTGAAAGGATAAATCCTGCAATAAAAGCTACCGCGACAATAAGTTTTTTCTTAGGTTTTATGGGTGTTTCTGGCGCATACGCATATTGATTAATCTGCATGGTATTAATGCCGATAGAGCTAACAGTGAATGCTTTAAGTCTAATTTCTTCAATTTCTAGCGTTGCAATTTTAGGAATAAATTGATGAGTATTTTGTTTTAGTATTGTTATCTCTTTTCTCAAGGCATTCTCACCAAATAGATACCATTTTGGAAGGGATTCACCATTACTTAGGTCAATTTTCAAAGAAGTACTACTACTACTACTATTACTTAATCCTGAAAAATTATTACCTTTAATGCCTAGCTCAGTAGCCATTTCTAAAGCGTAAGATAATTCTTGTATCTTATTTTTTCTATTTTTATCTTCGTGCTGTTTAAGTAGTGATATTTGTCTTGAAATTTCTTCTAAACGAATATCAATTTTTTGTTGAATAATATTTGAAAATTCATTGACTGTTTCTGTGTCAGCGGTATTAGCAAGATCATTTAAAAAGTTAGAAATAACATGTGCATCATTACCTTCTAGCGAGATATTTATCGGTCTTTCATAATTAAGTTTTTCTACATTTTTTTGAGCTTTGTTTGTTTCTAGATTGATTGATTTAGAAAATCCTGCAAAGAAATTTTCTAGATTTTTTATCGGCTTATTTTCAGGGTTTAGCTTGGATAGATAGTCATTTTCATCAAAAATTTTTCTTTGAAATTGGCTTGACATCACCTTATTTAAAAATTTACGATAAATCGTTTCACTCGTTTCACTCGTTTCACTCGTGAGCTTTATTTTATTCAACTGTAATACTGAAGATTGGCTCGGTGATAAAAAAGAAATACTGGCTTTATAAGTTGGCGGAATTGATAAAGCGTAAGCAATAGCTAATGCCGTGATAAGCCCAGTAAAGCCAAAAATAAACCATTTTCGATCTGCCAGCGTTCTAAAAAGTTGCTTAAGGTCGATTTCGTCTTCTTGGTAATAGTTTTGTTCGGAAATATTTTGCTGCATGGTTATTATTTTGTAATTTAGTTTGAGCTATTTTATCTAATTTGTTGTTCACATTTAATTTAATTAAAAACTAAATCCTGCTGAAAATACTGAGCTAGAAGTGCTGCCAGAAGTTGAACCTTTGAATTGGTAAATAATATCATTTTCATCATCATGATGGGAGATTCCGATTGCAATGGCCGATTGCCCGTTAAAGTTTCCAGAGGCGACGCTTATGTGTGATTTTCCATTTTGCGCCGTGGTGAGTCCGCTCATGGTGACCGCTTGAGAAATGCCATTTTTATTAAGATTAATATCGGCTGTATTTGTATTTATCGAGTTGGTGTTGCTTTGAATATTATTCAAATTATTTAAAATCTCAGTTGTGTGTAAATTGATGGAATTTGTATTATTGCTAATATTAGATTGATTGCTAGAAATGCTATTTGTATTTGTTGTAATGTTGGTTGAATTGGCGCTAGTTGCAGTATCGACATAGGCTTTAGTAGTTGCATGATTATCACCGGTTGGTGTTTGTACGCTAAGTGTGCCGAGTACACTTGTATTGTGAGAAGTGCTAGTGCCGATTTGCAGTTCGTTAATGCTTGATGCGATTTCATCTTTGCCGCTAGCTGAAGTTGATGAATCTTCAACAGTAAAGGAATTTTTACCGATATGCACAACATCTCCAACCTTGCGTACCATACTGTCGCCTGACGAATCTTTCAAAGTATTAACGGTTAAGCTGCCGTTGATGGTTACTTCACCACTGGAAAAATCACCATGAATCAGTGGCGAAGCCGTATCGCCGTTGGAAATGTAGAGTTTATTTGAGCCTGTTTCGTTGTAACCGGCTTTATGCCCAATCATCACATTGCCAGATCCGGTGGCGTTGGTATAGCCTGCACGGTAACCGATGGCGGTATTGCTATCGCCATTAGCACTATTGAGTGTGCCATTGCCATTGGATACATTGTACGATCCTGTGGTATTGGCGAGTTGTGCGTCATCACCAATGGCGGTGTTAAATCCGCCGGTAGTATTGGCTTTCATGCTTTGGTTACCCAGTGCAGTGTTGTTTGATCCGGTGGTGTTATATCTAAGTGCATAATTACCATTGGCTGTATTGTCAGAACCTAAGGTGTTATCACGCATGGCGTAGTTACCCATTGAGGTGTTGTCATTTCCTGAAGAATTTGAGCGCATCGAATAATTGCCGACTGCAGTATTTTTATCACCTGTGGTATTGTCAGATAAGGTGTAATTACCAATAGAAGTATTACTATCTCCAGTGGTGTTGTCTTGTAATGAGTAGTTTCCTATTGCTGTATTTTTATTGCCGGTTGTGTTGTACTTGAGTGATTCAAAGCCAACAGCTGTATTATCGTCACCCTCGGTGTTGTAACGCAGTGAATAACTACCAATACCAGTGTTTTGCTTCCCTGTGGTGTTATTGCGCAATCCAAAGTAACCGACTGATGTGTTGTTTAAACCAGTTGTATTGCTTTTAAGAGACGAGTCACCAATGGCAACATTTTTTGTACCCGTGGTATTGTTTAAAAGTGCATTGGTTCCAGTTGAAGTGTTGTCTGCAAATAGTGACGTTGAAAAAAGAAGTGCGAATAAAAATATTGATTTCATTATTGTCTCTAATTTTTTAAAAGAGACAAGTATAGTTTTTTATTGACTATTTACTTCTACGATTTTTGAAAAATTGTTGAAGTAAGTTTTTACATTCATCTGCAAGCACACCACCTTGAGTGTCAATAGTATGATTAAAACATTCACTAGTCGATAGATCTTGGCATGAGCCACAAACCCCAGTTTTCTCATCATACGCACCAAACACGATCTTTGACACCCTTGCATGAATCATCGCGCCTAGACACATTGTGCAAGGCTCTAGTGTTACGTATAGTGTCGTATTTGGAAGGCGATAATTATTTAAAACTTGCCCAGCCTTACGTAACAATTGAATTTCTGCATGCGCAGTTGGGTCATGATTAATAATTGGTTGATTATGCGCACTAGCAATTAGTTGGTCATCTTGTACCAAAACTGCACCGACTGGCACTTCATCCATCACCTGAGCAAGCCTTGCCTGCTCCAAAGCAAGTCCCATCCATTTTTCATCTAAAGTGGGGAAGGCCTTGCCTTCCTCAGGTGTTATTCCCATTCAATGGTGGCGGGTGGCTTACCTGAAATATCATAGACTACACGCGATACTCGCGCGATTTCATTCATGATTCGATTCGATACAATGTCTAAAAAATCGTACGGTAGGCGTGCCCAGCGGGCAGTCATAAAGTCGATGGTTTCAACAGCTCGTAGTGCAATTACATAATCATAACGACGCTCATCACCGGTAACACCGACTGATTTAATTGGCAAGAATACAGCAAATGCTTGATTGACTGTATCGTATAAATTATGCTTGTAAAGCTCATCCATAAAGATTGCATCGGCCTCTCTGAGGATGTCAGCATATTCTGCTTTTACTTGGCCAAGAATTCTAACGCCTAAGCCAGGCCCTGGGAATGGATGGCGATAGAGCATATGTGCAGGAATGCCGAGCTTAACACCAATAGTGCGCACTTCGTCTTTGAAAAGCTCTCTGAGTGGTTCAACCAATTCAAATTTAAGGTCGTCCGGTAAGCCGCCAACGTTATGGTGAGATTTTATCACTTTGGCTTTGCCAGACGCCGCACCCGCAGATTCAATTACATCTGGGTAAATGGTTCCTTGGGCTAAGAATTTAATATCATCAAGTTCTTTTGCCTCTTCTTCAAACACCTCAATAAAAGCACCGCCAATAATTTTGCGTTTTTTCTCAGGATCTGCTTCACTGGCAAGGCCGTTGTAAAATTTATCTTGAGCATTGGCACGAATAACCTTTACACCCATATTGTCTGAAAAAGTTTTCATTACCTCGTCGCCTTCATTTAGGCGGAGTAGGCCATTGTCAACAAACACACAAGTTAGCTGATCACCAATAGCTTGGTGCAACAAGGCAGCCACCACAGAAGAATCTACACCGCCTGAGAGGCCAAGCAGTACATTGCCATTACCAATTTGATCTTTTAGACTTTGAATTAAATCAGTAATGATATTTTCAGTCGTCCACTGTTTATCGCAGCCACAAATCGTAGTTGCAAAGCGCTCCAAGATTCGTTTTCCTTGTGTGGTGTGCGTAACTTCGGGGTGAAACTGTAAGCCGTAGTAGTTTTTATCTGTATTGGCAAAGCCGGCAATATCGCAGTTGTCTGTATTGGCGATACGTTCAAACCCTTCTGGAAGCTCGGTCACCTCAATGCCGTGACTCATCCACACGTCTAATAGACTATGACCTTGATCATTAACATCATCAGTGATGTCACTAAGTAATGGTGAGTGGTTGCGAGCACGAATTTGTGCGAAGCCGTATTCATGCTTATCGGCCGAAGTAGCTTTGCCACCTAGCTGCATGGCCATAGTCTGCATGCCGTAGCAGATACCTAAAATTGGCACACCGAGATCAAATACGATTTGTGGTGCTCTAGCAGAGTCATCCGTAGTGACTGTGTCAGGCCCGCCAGATAGGATAATACCTTTTGGATTGAAATTTTTAATAAAGTCTATATCTACATCATATGGAAATAATTCACAGTACACGCCAATCTCTCGTACACGACGCGCGATTAATTGCGTATATTGGGAGCCAAAATCAAGAATTAGGATTTTATCGCTGTGAATATTTGTCATAATGGCACTGTTATTATTTAAACTTTTGAACTTAGTATTTTAATGAAAATTTTAGACCGCTACATTGCTAAAACACTACTAAAGTATTCTTTATCTGTCATGGTAATTTTGGTTGGTGTTTTTGCTTTTTTTAAGTTTTTAGAAGAAGTGGATGATATTGGGCAAGCGAGTTACACCTTGATTGATGCGCTGACTTATATTGGACTGTTAGTACCTTCGATGACTTACATGCTTTCGTCACTCATTATTTTACTAGGCGCTATTTTGGGTTTGGGGTATTTAGCCTCTAATAGTGAGCTTATTGTTATGCGAGGTGCAGGTATTCCAGTGACAGATATCACCAAAACCACGCTTAAGATTAGTGTTGCATTTATTGCAATTATGATTATGTTTGGTGAGTTTATAGTGCCTATATCTTCAGATTATGCCAAACAATATCGAGCCCAAGCGTTAGGGCAAAGGGTTGTTAATTCTAATCAACAAGGTTTCTGGATTAAAGACAGTAATCATTTTATTCATGTTGATCGTAATATAGATGGTCAAGTTTTTAACAAGGTGACTTTAATAAAATTAGATAATTCTAGCGAACTAGACTCAGTAGTTTATAGCGATAGTGCAAATTTTGACGGTAAGACAGTTGAGTTGCAGCAGTCAAGTGTGTATCAAATAGACTCTAGCAAATCAATTGCAATTATTGACAAGCAATTATTGCAAAAATACATGACCGAAGTAACGTTTGATCAAGAGCTGATCCAATCCCTTAAAAAAGAACCAAAAGAATTATCAACTTGGCAATTATTTAAGCAGGTTAGGTTTTTATCTAATAATGATTTGTCTGCTGGCACATATGAGGTTGAGTTGTATTCAAGATTAATGAAACCATTCACTTTAATAGCGATGATCATTTTATCTGTTCCCTTTGTGTTTGGATCATTAAGAAATTCTACATTAGGCCGTAAGATTTTTATGGGGGTGGTGATTAGTTTGTTTTTTGAATTATCATCTAGAATTGGCGGCATGTTATCGCTTAGATTTGATTTAAATCACTTGCTTAGCGCGTCTTTACCAACGGCTGCTGTCTTCATCGTTGCGCTATTAATGTTGTATCGAGTTTCAGCCAGATAGTATGGATAAGACGCTAACACAAACTTCAAAACCAAAGCTTAAAAAACCCAAGCGCTTTCAAGTATTGCTGCTAAACGATGATTACACCGCTATGGAGTTTGTGGTTGAAGTGATCAAGCGCTTCTTTTCTAAAAGTGAGGAAGCAGCACAGGCCATTATGCTAAAAGTGCATATTGAAGGTGAAGGGGTGTGTGGTACGTATTCACATGACGTAGCGCAAACCAAAGTATCACAGGTGACAGATTTCTCTCGTAAATACGAGCAACCTTTGATGTGTGTCATTAGAGAATTAAGCGATTAAGGTATAATAAAATTATGATTGAAACAGGATTACAACAAGAAATTAACTTTGTGATGACCCAGGCTCGTAATAATCGCCTAGAGTTTGTGACGGTCGAACACTTGTTATTAGCTTTATTAAACATTGATGAAATTGTTACTTTTTTGCGTAATAAGCGTACAGATGTTGATGAATTACGTGGCGAACTAGAAGAATATATTGATTCCCATACGCCGTTACTTGCACAAGATTCTGATTTAGACATCGTGCCTACTGTTGGGTTTCAAAGAGTATTGCAACGTAGCGTGTATCAGGCACAATCAGCGCAAAAAAATACGGTTTATGCGATGAATGTATTGGTGAGTATTTTTTCTGAAAAAGAATCACACGCAGTTTATTTATTAAAGCTTAACAACATTTCTCGGTTAGATGTGATGGAAGGTATTGCAACTCGAGCACCTGAATCGATCGAAGAAACACCTAGAATAGAATCTGACAGTAAAAAACCTAAAAAATCGTCACTTGAAAAATACACCATTAACCTGTGTGAAAAGGCCAAGGCTGGCAAGATTGACCCGCTTTTAGGTAGAGAAGAAGAAGTCACACGTACTGTGCAAATATTGTCTCGTCGTCGTAAAAATAATCCACTTTTTGTTGGCCAGGCCGGTGTCGGTAAAACTGCCATTGCCGAAGGCATTGCTAAAAAAATTGTAGACGGAAAAGTGCCAGAGGTATTAAAAGAGGCCAGTATTTATTCACTCGATATCGGTGTGCTGATTGCTGGTACAAAATATCGTGGTGATTTTGAAAAACGCTTAAAAGCAGTGATTACTGATCTTGAGAAAATCCCTCATGCCATTTTATTTATTGACGAGATCCACACCTTAATTGGTGCGGGCAGCGTGTCTGGCGGTTCACTTGATGCCTCTAATCTACTCAAACCAGCCTTGGCTGATGGCTCGCTGAAGTGTATGGGCTCAACCACTTATGAAGAGTATCGTAAAGTTTTTGAAAAAGACCATGCACTCACGCGTCGTTTCCAAAAAATTGATATTGATGAGCCTTCAGTAGAAGATACTGTAAAAATTCTACACGGACTTAAGAAGTATTATCAAGACCATCACAAAGTTAAATATTCAGCAGCAGCTCTAACATCTGCAGCAGAGCTTTCACATAGGCATATGGCTGATCGTCGTCTGCCCGATAAAGCTATCGATGTGATTGATGAGGTGGGTGCTTTACAACAAATTCAGCCAAAATCTAAACGTAAGATTAACATTAGCGTGGGCGATATTGAAAACATTGTTGCTAAATTAGCACGTATTCCATCGCGTCAAGTAACCAATGATGATAAGTCGTTACTTAAAAATTTAGAGCAAGAGCTTAAGCTAGGCGTATTTGGCCAAGATCCAGCAGTTGAGAGTCTGTCGACAGCTATTAAGTTATCTCGTTCTGGCCTTGCACACGAGGACAAGCCAATGGGTTCATTCTTATTTGCTGGTCCAACGGGTGTCGGTAAAACCGAGATCTGTAAACAACTTGCCCGCATTATGGGTGTGAAGTTGCTACGCTTTGATATGAGTGAGTATATGGAGCGCCATTCAATGTCTAAACTGATTGGCTCACCTCCGGGTTATGTTGGTTATGATGAGGGCGGACTACTAACTGAAGCGGTGAATGCAAACCCTTATGCAGTGTTGTTATTGGATGAAGTAGAAAAAGCCCACCCTGATATTTTCAACTTGTTATTACAAGTCATGGATAACGGTAAACTCACGGATGCTAATGGCCGGGAAATCGACTTTAGAAACGTGATTTTGGTGATGACCTCTAATGTCGGTGCACAAAATGTACAACGTGCATCGATTGGTTTTAGCGAGCAAGATCACTCACTTGATTATGAAGGCGAGCTAAAGAAAACCTTTACCCCAGAGTTTAGAAACCGCCTTTCAGAGATTATTTACTTTAATAGTCTTAACGAAGAAACCATTGTCTATGTGGTGAATAAATTCTTGTTCGAGCTAGAATCCGCATTAGAAGATAAAAAAGTTTCCTTGGTTGTGTCTGATGCAGCAAGAAAATGGTTTGCCAAAAATGGTTATGATGCGAAGATGGGTGCACGTCCAATGTCACGCTTGATTGAAAAAGAAATCCGCAAACCATTGGCTGATGAGCTCCTATTTGGCAAGCTGGTTGATGGCGGTACGGTTAAAGTTGGTATTAAAAAAGACGCAGTGACGCTTAATATTGCCTAGATGAAAATCTTAATTAGTAACGATGATGGTTACCAATCTGAAGGTATTAAAATACTGACCCAATATTTATCTAAAGACCATAAAGTGATTGTTGTTGCACCAAGTGAAAACAAATCAGCCGCTAGTAGTTCGTTAACACTTGACAAACCCTTAAAACCTAAAAAAATTGATACTAATATTTACAGTATCGATGCCACACCATCGGACTGTGTACATTTAGCACTATGTGGTTTTTTAGAGGATGAATTTGATTTAGTGGTTACCGGTATTAATTTTGGCCCTAACCTGGGTGATGATGTTATCTACTCTGGTACTGTTGCTGGCGCGATAGAGGGGCGTTTTTTAGGTCTACCATCGATTGCCGTCTCATTAGCCAGCTGGGAGGGTAAAAATTTTGATACAGCAGGCAGGGTTGTATCTCAGGTGGTTAATCAAATCCACACTTCACAACTCTCACACGACACGGTGCTTAATGTTAATGTGCCAGATGTACCGTATGAAGATATCCAAGGCTTTCAAACTACACGCTTGGGTAAGCGCCATATGTCAGAACTCAGTACCCAAGATAAAGAGGATCCATCCTTATACTGGATTGGTGAAAATGGCAAAGAAGCAGATAACGGTGTGGGTACCGATTTTCATGCGATAGCCAATAACTACGTGTCTGTCACCCCATTACAAATCGATTTGACTAAATATAATGAGATCGATACCGTCTCAGAGTGGCTGCAAGAGTTAAGTTAATTATTCCAAGTATCTCTTAAACTGACAGTTCTATTAAAGACGATTTCACCTATGTCTTTGTTGTCTCTACAAAAATAACCTTCACGTTCAAACTGATAAGCCACCTCAGGCTCAGCATTGGCCATTGTTGGCTCTACCATGCCGTAAGTAACCACCAAAGACTCAGGGTTGATTAGCGCTTCGAAATGATCGTTTTTCCCCGGGTTTTCCAATGTGAATAAGCGATCATACATTCTAAATTCAGCCTTGAGTGCTTTAGTAGCTTCAACAAAGTGAATAACACCTTTGACCTTGCGACCATCAGCCGGATTTTTACCTAAAGTATCTGCATCGTAAGTAGCGTATACCGTAGTAATATTGCCATCAAAGTCTGTATCAAAAGTGGTAGCATTAATCACATAGGCGTTACGCAGGCGCACTTCTTTATCAATCGCTAAGCGTTTAAATTTTTTATTCGGTGCAATCTCGAGAAAATCAGCTCTGTCAATATAAAGCTCACGTGAGAAGAATATTTCACGTTTACCCATATCTTCATTTTGCGGGTGGATAGGTGCTTGCAAGGTTTCTACTTGCTCTTCAGGGTAGTTTTCAATAATCACACGTATCGGATCAATCACACCCATGGTACGAGGTGCAACAACGTTAAGATCATCACGTACAGCATCCTCTAAGATTTTCATATCCGTCATACTATCAACTTTAGAAATACCAATACGATCAGAAAAATCACGAATACTAGCTGCTGTATAGCCACGTCGTCGTAATCCTGAAATTGTCGGCATGCGCGGATCGCTCCAACCCTCTACCAAATTATCTTCAACCAATTGTTGAAGTTTGCGCTTTGACATGACAGTGTATTCAAGATTAAGGCGTGAGAACTCATATTGATGTGGGCGATTGGGTTTATCAAAATCGTCTAAATGTTCCAATATCCAATCATATAAATGTCGGTTATTTTGGAACTCTAATGTGCACAATGAATGCGTAACACCTTCAATCGCATCAGAGATACAATGCGCAAAATCATACATCGGGTAAATGCGCCATTCATTGCCGGTTTGATGATGTTTGTCAAAGCGAATTCGGTATAACGCAGGGTCACGCATACACATAAACGAGCTAGCCATATCAATCTTAGCGCGTAGTACGCACTCACCTTCTGAATATTTTCCATCTTTCATTTTAGCCAGCAGTTCTAAATTTTCTTCGATAGAAGTATTACGATACGGGCTATCTTTACCGGCCTCTTTTAAAGTGCCACGGTACTCGCGAGTTTCTTCGGCATTTAAAAAACACACATAAGCTAAGCCTTTATTAATCAGCTCAATTGCATACTCGTAAAATTTTGGAAAATAGTTGGAGCTATATTGAATCTCACCATCCCATTCGAAACCCAGCCATTTAACATCAGCTTTGATCGAATCTACAAATTCAACATCCTCTTTAGCAGGGTTGGTGTCATCAAAGCGTAAATTACACTTGCCGTTATAATCCTTGGCAAGGCCAAAATTCAAGCAAATTGATTTTGCATGGCCAATATGCAAATAGCCGTTTGGCTCGGGTGGAAATCGCGTTTGAATAGACGAATGCAGGTCAGAGTCTAAATCATCATTAATTTGATGACGAATAAAGTTAATAGGTTTGTCAATTGGCGTGTTGTCGCTCATAGTTTAGGCTGAATAAATAATGCGCAAATTATATCATTAAACGTTCATACTAATACATTGTGCAACACGTAGTAAAATCGTTAAATATGAAAATTGCAATTGTAAAACTCTCAGCACTCGGTGATATTATTCATGCCATGGTTGCCTTGCAATTTGTTAAGCAGAAACATCCAAATTGTCAAATTGATTGGATTGTAGAAGAAGGCTTTAAGGGTATCTTAGAAAACAACCCTGATATTGATAAAATTCATACAGTTAATATTAAAAAAGCAAAACAACAAAAATCTTTACGTTTATTATTTCAAGAACTTAAAAAAATTCGACAATTTGGTGAGTATGATTTGGTTATTGATGCTCAAGGCCTTATTAAGTCGGCAATTGTCTCTAAGTTGATTAAATCCCGTCGAGTTAGTGGGTTTGATAAACACTCTATACGCGAGTCATTGGCTGCAACAATGTATAACCATACCACCTCTATTGCCTATGATGCCAATACAATTGATCGGAATGCCAAAGTTATTTGTCATCCTTTAGATATTGAGGTGAAAAGTGAAGATATTATTCATAAAAAAGCTTTTTTATTTTCTCGAAGTGATATTTCAATTCCTGACAAGCCTTTTGCTATTTTTGTTGTTGGCTCAACATGGGATAGTCGAAATTATCCAAAAGAAAAATTTGCACAAGTGGCACAAGCTTTACAAATAAATTGTTTAGTAGTATGGGGTAATGATTTAGAAAAAGAAAAAGCAAAATGGATGGCAGAACAGTCAGAGTTTGTTAATGTGTTACCAAAACTTAATTTAGATAATCTAAAGCGTATCATTCAGCACTCAAGTCTTTTAATTGGAAATGATACTGGCCCTACACATATGGCATGGGGCTTGAATGTTCCGTCTATCACTTTATTTGGCCCTACACCAATTAATAGAGTCTATCAAACGCCAATTAATAAAGTGTTAAAATCACCGTCCAAGGTCAACCACTTTAAACTAGATAAGAATGATTATTCTATTAAAGAGATCGCAGTGCAAGATATTGTTAAAATGGCTAAAATATTATTAAGGGGAGAGGTGTGAAAATAGCAATAGCCGGCACCGGTTACGTTGGTTTGTCCAACGCTATGCTTTTGTCTCAAAATCATGAAGTTATTGCCCTTGATATTATTCCTGAAAAGATCAAACAACTTAACAATAAAATCTCTCCCATAGTCGATTCTGAGATTGAAGATTTCCTGGCTAATAAAAACCTTAACTTTGCCGCTACTCTTGATAAAGAGTTAGCCTATAAAAATGCTGACTTTGTCATCATTGCCACACCAACTGATTATGATACAGCCAATAATTACTTTAATACCTCATCCGTAGAAGCAGTCATTCAAGATGTTAGCGATATTAATTCAGATGCAGTAATGATCATTAAATCAACCGTACCCGTTGGTTATACTCAAAGCATTAAAGAGAAGTTCAGTATTGATAATATTATCTTCTCACCAGAATTTTTACGAGAAGGTCTTGCTCTTCATGACAACCTATACCCTTCACGTATCATTGTGGGCGAGAAGTCTGACAGAGCTGAAGTGTTTGCAGATCTTTTACAAGAAGGTGCTATAAAAGAGAATATCGAAGTCTTATTTACAGACTCTACTGAAGCAGAAGCGGTAAAGCTTTTTAGTAATACTTATCTTGCCATGAGAGTCTCTTACTTTAATGAGCTAGACTCTTATGCAGAAGCACATAATCTAGACTCAAAACAAATCATTGAAGGTGTAGGTCTTGATCCAAGAATTGGATCACACTACAATAATCCTAGCTTTGGCTATGGTGGTTATTGTTTGCCAAAAGACACTAAGCAACTTAAAGCCAATTATGCAGATGTACCTAATGCTTTAATCAGTGCTATTGTGGATGCCAATACCACTAGAAAAGATTTTATCGCTGATCAAATCATTAAAAAACTATCAGCTGTTAATAATCAGCCGTCAACAGGTGTTGTTGGCATTCATAGGCTTATCATGAAGTCAGGAAGTGATAACTTTAGAGCCTCATCCATTCAAGGTATTATGAAGCGTATTAAAGCCAAAGGCATTGAAGTGGTTATTTATGAACCTGTTCTTAGTGAACAGGGTGAGAATGAGTTCTTCCATTCAAAGGTGATTGATAGCCTAGAAGCGTTTAAAAAGATTAGCGATGTGATTGTTGCCAATAGAATGGTGGATGAGTTGCAGGACGTAAAAGACAAGGTTTATACCCGTGACTTGTTTAATAGTGATTAAACAAGTCAATGTTAAATTATAAATGTTTAATTTTTAATTGCCAAACATGAAAGATAATATTGTTTTAGACAAGTCTTTTGAATTTGCAATTAGAGTTGTTAATTTATACAAACACTTATGCGATAGTAAAAAGGAATATACTCTATCTAAGCAATTGTTAAGAAGTGGCACATCAATTGGTGCAAATATTAATGAGGCTCAAGCTGCTCAAAGCAAGAAAGACTTTATTGCTAAAATGAGTATTGCTAGCAAGGAAGCCAGAGAAAGTAAATTCTGGATAGAATTACTTATAAAAACTGATTATCTAGATAAAGATAGTAAACACACGCAAAGCTTATTGGATGAATCTTATGAGCTAACAAGATTACTCACTAGTATTATTAAAAGTTCCCAAACAGATGAATAACAAACAATTAAACATTAAACATTTAAAATTAATAATTAACAAGGATATTCTATGAAGATTCTTGTTACCGGAAGCGCAGGCTTTATTGGTTCGGCACTCTCCATCAGACTACTTGATAGAGGAGATGAAGTTGTAGGTATTGATAATCATAATGACTATTATGATCCAGCTTTAAAAGAGGCACGTCTTGCACGACATGCTGATCATCCTAGCTATACTCACATCAGAATGAATCTTGAAGACCGTGAGGGTATGGCTAAGCTTTTTGAGGATCACCAGTTCGAAGGTGCAGTTAATCTTGCGGCACAAGCGGGGGTTAGATATTCTATTGAAAATCCACTAGCCTACATTGATACCAACCTAGTAGGCTTTGCCCACATATTGGAAGGTTGTCGCCATAATAAAGTAGGACACTTAGTTTACGCTTCGTCAAGTTCAGTTTATGGTCTTAATACCAAACAACCATTCTCGACTTATGAAGCAGTTAACCATCCAGTGAGCTTGTATGCCGCTACCAAAAAAGCCAATGAGCTAATGGCACATACTTACTCTCATTTGTATGATTTGCCTACAACAGGTCTCAGATTCTTTACCGTATACGGCCCATATGACAGGCCAGACATGGCATTACAAAAGTTTACACGCGCTATTATGGCAGATGAACCAATCACCGTATTTAACTACGGCAAGCACAGACGCGACTTTACCTATATTGATGATATTGTCGAAGGCATTATCAGAATATTAGACCGACCAGCACCGCCCAACCCAGAATGGGATAGTAATAACCCAGATCCTGCAACGAGTAGTGCGCCATACAGAGTTTACAATATCGGCAATAATAATCCAGTAGAGCTTATGGATTATATTGAAGCACTGGAAACATCACTAGGTAAGAAAGCAGAAAAAGAACTACTACCACTGCAACCTGGAGATGTGCCAGATACCTATGCGGATGTAGATGATTTAGTAGAGCAGTTTGGCTACAAACCGAGCATGAGTGTTAAGCAAGGTGTGGAGAATTTTGCCCTTTGGTATAAAGAATATAACAACCTTTAGTCATTAATTACTGTTTTTACTTGCCCAATCGAATCAAGAATAAACTCTGCCTTAGAATTTACTTCATCAATTGCATGCCCACTTTTTACTAAGATAGTATTTTGAATGCCCGCTGTATTAGCAGCTTGTACATCAGCTTCTTTATCGCCAATCATCCAAGATTTTTTCATATCTATATTGTATTTATCATTGGCCTGATTAAACATGCCTGGTTTAGGTTTTCGACAGTCACAATTTGATTCTGGGTTGTGTGGACAAAAGAAAACATCCAAAATGTTAACTCCTTGATTTTTAAATTGACTCAACATCCAGTTATTAACAATATGAAAGGTATCCTCATCATAGTACCCGCGACCAATTCCTGACTGATTGGTAACAATAACAAGCTGATAACCAATCGATTGAAAATAAAGACAAGCATCAAACACGCCATCAATAAATTTAAAATCTTTGATTTTATGAAGGTACCCAACTTCTTTATTGATGACACCGTCTCGATCTAGGAAAATAGTTTTAATTGGCATAAGACAAGGTGCGTATAATCGATTCAAATTTAATTATTAGTTATATTTTAGATGAGTAACTTGCTTTCTGTTGTAATCATTACAAAAAATGAAGAGCGATTTTTGGCAGATGCTATTAAATCCTCTCTATTTGCTGACGAGGTATTGGTTTTAGACAGTGGTTCAACGGACAATACCTGTACTATTGCTAAAGATTTAGGTGCAAGGGTTGAGTATCAGGAGTGGTTAGGATTTGGCCCACAAAAAAACAAAGCCATCGAGCTTGCTGTTCATGATTGGGTGTTTGTATTGGATTCTGATGAGAGAATTACAATTGAATTACAACATGAAATATTAACCATACTACAAGGCCCTACTGTCAATGGATATCATGTTGCTAGACTGAATAATTTTTTTGGTAAGGATATCAGGACTTGCGGCCTCTATCCAGATTATAGTATTCGCCTTTTTAATAAAAATAAAGGTAGATTTAATGATGTTGCCGTGCATGAAAGTGTACAAATCGGGAGCACGACTAAAAAATTAAAAAACCACATGGTTCATTTGGCTTACGAAACTGTTGATGAATTCATGACTAAGCAAAAAAAATATGCAGCACTAAGTCATAAAAAGAAAAATAGAATTAAAGCACTCATAAGTCCACCCTGGACTTTCTTTAAGCTCTATTTTATAAAGTTGGGATTCTTGGATGGTTGGCACGGTTTTACTATTGCAAAACTCTACGCACAATACACTTTTTGGAAGTATAGTAAGTGAAAATATTAATCCTTAAAGTGCAAACAATTGGTGATACATTGCTAATAACACCTTTGATTAGAAACTTCAAAGAATATTATTCTGATTCAATAATTGACGTAATGGTGAATGAAGGTACTGAGCATATGTTGACCCTTAATGCAAACATCAATCAAGTGATTGAGTATAAAAGGGAGTCATATAGGAGTTTATCCAAACTACAAAGATTATCAAAAAATATTCAGTTGCTTAAAAAGATCAGACGGGCACAGTACGATCTTGTGATCGATTTAGACGAAGGTGATCGTGGTGCATTTATTACTTTGGTTAGTGGTGCAAAGACAAAAGTAGGTAGCTCAACCATCTCCAGTAAGTTCTTAAGAAGTGCATACACACACTTATTGCCTAAAAGGGACAATAGGCGTACTGTTGAAATTAATTTAGATTCTCTTAAATTACTCAATATTCCTATCATTGACAAACAAGTTGAAATTTTTTGGAGTCAAGAAGATGACGAGTTTGTTGCTAAGAAACTGTCAGGTGTTAAGCAATTTATCCATATTCACCCATTTTCTAAAGGTTGGTTTAAGGATGTGAATATTCAAACCACTACTCAGATTGTTGATTATTGTGAGCAAGAGTTGGGTATCAAGGTGGTAATTACTGCTGCACCCATTCAAAGAGAGTTAGATAAATTGGATAATATTTTAAAACTCTGTAAATCTAGGCCAATTAATTTAGGTGGAAAGCTTACTTTGAAACAAACATCTGCCCTTAATAAGAGATCCAAGCTATTTATTGGTGTAGATACAGCAATTATGCATATCAGCGCGGCCAATAATACCCCTACATTGGCATTTTTCGGACCGACTGCGCCAGATACATGGGGTCCTTGGGAGAATGATCTTGAGCAAGCTGACTATCATAGAAATGGTGGCCTACAAGTAAACGGCAAACACCGCGTTTTTTCTGATGTAAGGACATGTCTGCCATGCAACAATGATGGTTGTGACAATAATCAAGTTAGTAATTGTTTAATGGGACTAGATATTGATGTTATTAAGAAAAATATTAACGAGATGATAGTTTAGTGAAGATCCTAATCTTAAAATTTCGCAATATTGGAGATGTGTTATTAATAACCCCTTTGCTGAGCAACTTAAAACAATATTATCCAGAGTCCCAAATTAATGTAGCTGTTAATAAAGGAACTGAGCCAATGGTCAGTCTAAATCCGAATATCAACAAACTGATTATTTACGATAGAGATTTAATTAAATCCTTGTCACTAGTAAAAAAACTTTTACAAGAAATACGGTTTTCATTTGCTTTTAGAAAAGAACGTTACGATATGGTAATTAATTTAACTGAGGGTGATCGAGGTGCGCAAATTTCCTGGCTAACTGGGGCGCCAATTCGTATCGGCTACCCCAACAAAAACCGGATACTTAAAAATGCATTTACACATCATTTGCCCAAGCAAGCCTTTAGACACACACTTGAAACCAATTTAGATCCACTGCGAGCTTTAGGCATTCCTATTAACAACAAAAAAGTGGAAATTTATTGTGACAAAAATGATGAATATTTTATGGACGATAAATTATCTAAAATTCAGCAATTTATCCATATTCACCCAGTATCACGTTGGTTGTTTAAATGTATTGCTGATCAAACAATGGCACAAATCATTGATTATTGTGAGACAGAGTTAAATACAAAAGTTATTATCACTGCTGCGCCCGTACAGGCAGAGATTGACAAGATTAATAGCATTTTAAGTTTTTGTAAATCTAACCCAATTAATCTATCGGGTGAGTTATCTTTAAAACAAACTGCAGCACTCAATAAAAAGGCCAAACTGTTTATCGGTGTAGATACAGCAATTATGCATATGAGTGCCGCAAACGATACACCAGTTTTTGCATTTTTTGGCCCAAGTGGTACTGATCATTGGGGGCCATGGGATAATGACATGATGCAATCTACTTACACTGAAAGAAATGGGTTTCAAATTATGGGCAAACACAGAGTTTTTGCTGAAAGCAGGAGTTGCCAGCCTTGTGGCCGAGATGGGTGTAATGGAACTAAAATAAGTAATTGCTTGATGTCTCTGGATATTAATATCATCAAGAAAAATATTCAGGAGATGTTTTATGAATAAGGTAATTAAGGTATTGCATACCGAGTGGTCTGATGGCTGGGGTGGTCAAGAGATTCGCATTATTAATGAGATGATTGCCGTACGTGAGCAAGGTATTGAAGTATTTCTTGCCTGTCGTGACCATGCCATCATTAAACAAAAAGCACTTGAAAATAATATTAAAGTATTTATCCTGCCTTTTAGGGGTAATGCTGATTTTAAAACTTTATTTAGTCTTAGAAAAATCATAAAAGAACATTCAATTGATATTATTAATACTCATAGCGGCAAAGACACATGGGTGGGCGGTTTGGCAGCAAAGTTAGCGGGATCTAAATTTATACGAACCCGTCATTTATCTAATAGAATTCGATCTTCACGCACTAATTTTATTAACGAACTGGCTGACTATATTTTTACCACGGGTGAAAGTGTTAGGGCTAATATGATTAGATTTAATCGTATTAAGCCTGAGAAAATTCAATCTATTCCAACAGGTATTGATGCTGATTTATTTGACCCTGATAAATATAATAAGCAAGTGTGTAGAAAATTATGTAATATTAAAAATAATGAGATAGCAATTGGTATGGTTGCCGTACTAAGACAATTCAAACGCCACGATTTATTTTTACAAATGGCAAAGGCCTTGATCGAGCGATATCCTGAAAAAAATCTTACCTTTTTGATTGCTGGAGATGGCCCGCAAAAAGAAAATATTATTGCTTGGATTGATGAATTAGATTTAGCTGTAAATGTAAAGTTACTTGGTCATGTTAATCAAGTCCCAGAACTATTGTCTGCTTTAGACATTTTTGTATTAAGCTCTGATTCAAAAGAAGGCGTTCCTCAATCTGTAATGCAAGCGTTATTAATGAATAAAACCGTTGTTTCAACTGACAGCGGATCAACCAAAGACTTATTCCATCAAAATAATTTCCAAATAGTAGAAGTAAGCTCTGTTAATGCGCTAGTCAATGGTGTAATTTATTATTTAGAGCAAGGAAAAGTCAAAGATACTAGGGAATTTATTGTATCTAATTTTTCTAAAACAGTAATGACTAAAAAAATTATGAATATTTATCAGGAGCTAGTCAGTTGAAGCTTCTTGAAAAAATTAATCGATTTTTGCCATTATTTAAGCAGGCGCCAGATTTAAAAAAGTTTAGTAAAATTTTGGTTGTATCTAATAGTGGATTGGGTGATACTATTTTGTCTACTCCAGCTATTGTTAGTTTACGACAAAGCTTTCCAAATCTTAACATTACCTTTATGGTGCATAAAAAAATGTACCCATTATTTAGTGGATTTGAGTACGTTGATGATTTTGTATTGTATTCATCTGGATTTTTTGCTCAAATTGGCATTGTTAAACAGTTAAGACAGAAAAAAATCGACACTATTTTTTTATTTCATTCAAATGGTCCAGAAGATATATTCTTTTCAATATTAAGTGGTGCCAATAATATTCTGAAAATGACAGACAACCCTAATCATGAGTTTAAAGATATTTTCTCTAATAAGTCAAATACAAATACACAACATGATATTGAAAAAAAACTCGATCTAATTAAATTGTTCAATCCAAAAGAGACCTCTAAAAGAATGCTTGTTCCCAAGTATTTTTATAAGAGTGGTAATTTTTTTGACAAAGAGCCTAGTTTTTTATATATAGGTATCCAGTTGGGTGCGCAGGACATATATAAGATGTGGCCTGTTGATAATTTTGTAAAGCTAGCAAAAAGACTGAATGAGGAATTTTCAAAAATCAAGTTTGTTATGCTTGGATCAACAAAGTATGAGCAAAATTTAACCAAAGAGTTCACATTAGAGTTTGGACAATCAGACTTAATAATTGATTTATGTGGAGGCTCGTCCATACAAGAATTACCAGGTATATTAAATGATTTAGATTTGTTAATGACTAACGATACAGGAACTCTACATTTAGCCGTGGCTTTACAAAAGCGAACAGTCTCATTATTTGGACCAACAGACTCTGAAGTATTCGGGCCATACCAAGATTCTAAGCTACATAAAGTGATTCAGGTAGATGGATTCTTTGTTAATCAAAAGCCAAAAAAACTCAGGAGTCAAAAAGGTATGGAGTTAATTAATGTGGATACGGTGTTTGATAGTGCAAAAGGGTTGCTATATAACACCCCAACAAATTAAGACAACAAATTAAAATTTCTTATTTCGAACGAGTTAAGCTTAACCCAACAGTTCGGAGTGACAAATATGAGTAAAAAACGATCCAGCTACAGTTCAGCATTTAAAACAAAATTAGTCCGTCTGGATAAATGCTTGAGCTATTACAAAATGAAAGCACCCTGACTGAGATTGCCAGCAAGCATAACATTCTTCCACAAAACCTGGTGAACTGGAAGAAGATCCTCCTTGCTAACGCAGAGATTGCTATGGAGCCCTCTAAAGCAGTTAAAGAGTACAAGGAAGAGCTTATTAAATCACAAGAGCAAAATGAACACCTTACTACACTGGTTGGCAAGGTAATAGTAGAGAAGGAATGGCTTGCACTCTGTTCAGTACCCCCTCGAGGGGTAAAAAAGCTAAAAAGCTTGAGCTCATCTAACTTAAAACAGTTGATTGATTTCAAGCCATCCAATCGCTCTAAAACCTCTGCACCATCTCTATCTGTTAATCACCAATGTCAGTTGCTAGATATTAACAGAAGTGGCTTATACTATAAGCCACGAGTTAACCACGCCAAACAAACAATTAAAAATCACATTACCAAAGTATTTGAACAAATACCGATCTACGGTGAGAAGAAGGTGCATCAGCAACTGCTTGAGGATGGTGTCAAGGTCAGCTTAAACACGGTAGCACGCTACCTCCAAGAGCTCGGCTTGCAAGCTGTATTAGCCGTTAAACAAGTTAACACTACCATGCCAATCAAAGAGCATAAAAAATATACTTATAAGCTCAGAGGGCTTAATATTAGCCATGCCAGCCATGTCTGGAGTACAGACTCACCTACTCAAGATTGCACCCCAAGGGCGCTTCCTGCGGGCGCAGTGGCATAGTTTATATGGCAGCCATCATTGATTGACACAGTAAAGCGGTGCTATCGTACAAGATATCAAACACCATGGATTCTCAGTTAGTAATGGGCGTTCTGAATGATGCGTTAGCAAAATACCCACATCCAGAGATATTTAACACTGATCAAGGTAGTCAATACACCAGTGAAGTGCATACCCAGAGACTTAAAAACCTAGGTATTACTATATCAATGGATGGCAAGGGACGAGTAACAGATAATATCTGCATTGAACGCTTCTGGCGAAGCGCCAAAGTTGAGAGGATCTATTTAAATGCATACCAATCCATTGGCGAGCTAACTACTGATGTAGATGACTATATCGAATTTTACAACCATCGTAGATTCCATGAAACACTAAACTACAAAAAACCAATGGATGTGTATCAAGAGAGTATAAAATTGAACCAGAAAAAGCGAAGGTCGCTTAGATGTTCTATATAAGGAATTTTAAATAGTTGTCAGAGGCTTTGGGGTGGTAAACTATTATGAATAAAGTATATTTAATTACTGGTATAGCGGGTTTTATTGGATCTCATATTGCAGAAGAGTTATTAAAAAATCCAAATAACTTAGTAATTGGCTTAGATAATTTTTATAGCGGTTATCAAAAAAATATAGATATTATAGCTTCTGATAATTTAGTTTTCTATAATGGTGATATTAGGGATGATGGCATTCTAACGCAGATATTCTCCAAACATAAAGTTGAATATATTTTCCATGAGGCTGCTGTCGCTTCAGTGCAAAAATCAATTGATGATCCTGTTCTATCAAATGATGTGAACGTTAGAGGAACCTTAAAGCTACTTAATTTTGCAAGATTAAATGGTGTTAAAAGAATGGTATTTGCAAGTAGTGCTGCTATTTATGGAGATGAACCTACACTGCCAAAAAATGAGCAATCTATTATTCAACCTATCAGTCCTTATGGTTATGAGAAGTTAATGAGTGAGCAGTACATGGATTTATATTCTCAATTGTTTAATCTTGAAACAATAAATCTAAGGTATTTTAATATTTACGGCCCAAGGCAAGACCCGTCAAGTGAATATAGTGGTGTAATTAGCATTTTTGAGGAGAAATTTTCTAAAAATGAGTGCCCAACTATTTATGGTTCTGGTGATCAGTATCGTGACTTTATTCACGTAAAAGATATAGTAAAAGTAAATATAAGCGCGATGCATCAACCATACAGTTCTAAAAATAGATTGATTTGTTGTGGAACAGGAGTTGCCAATAGTATTAATAATTTATTTGATATTTTTTGTGAAAAGTACAACAAAAATTGGACACATCTTTATGCTGATGGTAGAAAAGGCGATATCTTTGGTTCCATCTCGGACAATTCGAGAATGTTAAATCTTTTGGATGATGAACTAACTGTATTTTCAGACGGTATTTTAAATCTCACAATATAAGGCAAATAATTATGAGTAATATTGGTTTTGTTATTGATTCATTAAATGGTGGTGGCGCAGAAAGGGTGGTGCTAAATCTTACTAAGAAAATTGTTGAATTAGGCCATGTTGTGCATATCTTCATTTTAAAAGATGAGGTTGATTATAAAATTGATAGAAATATCTTTAAGTTACATGTTATTAGCGATACTGGAAAAGTCCATCCTATTAGGTTTTTTAATAAAAGAAAACTAGCGATGTTATTACGAAAGAAGATTGATGAGCAAAATATAAGATTCGATCTTTTTGTTTCTCATCTTGAGGTCTCCGATGAAGTCACCAAGATTGCCAAGTTGCCAAACTTATACCATTGTATTCACGGTGTGATTTCAAAATTCATTGAAAGTAAATACAAAAATACGCAAGGCTTTAAAAAATTCAGAAGAAAATACAAATATTTCTACAAGATGAAAAGTCAGTACGACAATACTAAACTTGTTACCGTTTCACAAGGCGTTGCAGATGACCTTATCAAGTTCGGCATTAAACCACACAGTTGTACGACAATATATAATCCATTTGATTTTGACGTTATCAGAAAAAGTGCCAATGAAGAAGTTGTAGGTGAAGATAATTATATAATCTGTGTTGCACGATTTGCAAAAGACAAGCGCCATGATTTATTAATAAAAGCCTATGCTGCTTCTAATATTGAACAAAAACTGCTGCTTTTGGGAACAACAGACAAGCCCTCAGATGAAGAACAGTTGGCTAATATTAAGAACTTGATTCGTGAACTGCATATAGAAGACAAAGTTATTTTTAAAGGGTTTATTGCTAACCCTTACCCTTGGATAAAAAAAGCAAAAGCCCTGGTTTTAAGTTCAAACCATGAGGCATTGCCAACTGTTCTTATTGAGTCCTTAATTTTAAAAACTCAGGTTGTTAGTACAAACTGTCCAACAGGGCCCGCAGAAATCTTAGAGGGTGATTTAAGCCAATTTTTATCTCCAGTTGGTGATACAGATGCTTTATCTGTCAATATAAAAAAAGCAATCGATAATCCTGTTAGTATCACTAGTAAGCATATAGATAAATTTGTTGCCAAAGGGATTGCTGAGCAATATATTGAACTAAGTGAAGTCCATTAATGAATATTAAATATCAAATCTTATTTAGAGCCTGTGATAAGGTTGAGTCGGTTCACAAAGTTAAGAGGCCATTTGGTCTGAACAAGATACAAATTATCAAAGTATCCTTCTATAGTATGTATCAATCATTACGGGGTAGTCAATATCAGTTTACGATTATTGGCGACGATTTATCAACTGAGTTACTTGATTTTTTCAAAGCATTTGATGATGTTGTTGTTGACAACGATAAGCTTGGTAGTGCTGCTAAATCTCTGCAAAAACAAATTGATATAGCACTAAATATTCCTGACAATGAATGGGTTTATATGTGTGAGGATGATTATTTACACACACCATATGCTTTTAAGTATCTATCTGAATTTATTAGCGATAAAGAGCAATACATACAGACATCCGGAAAAAAGAAAAACTACATGAATCGAATAATTGGTGATTTAAAAGATACGCCGATAATTATTCATACGCCTGATTATCCTGATCGTTATGATCCACCTTGGAAGCGCTTATCTTTTATATTTTTATCCAAGTATTGTCACTGGCGCCAAATTAGTAATACGACACATACATTTCTACTTGAGTCTAGTACCATTAAGCAATTCGAAAAATACATCAAAGCTTCAGCAGTGGGCCCTAGTGATTCCAAACTGAGTGGCAAAGTATATGGTCGTTTCTTCTTTAAAAATAAGGCGCTTTGTGTCTCACCAATTCATGGCCTTTCTACACATATGACAGAGGGAGTAATGACACCGTTAGTTGATTGGCAAACAATATGCCAAGATAACATTGATAAGATGAAAAAAGAAGGAATTTGGGAATGATTAATTCTTTTCTGCATCTTAAAAATAAAAATGTTAATAGCAAGATGCTTGAACTAGAGGACATTCAACAAGCAAGTAAAGTTTTGTTTTCCTTATTTACCCGTTATGGTGATACCATTATTGATCTGGCTGTCATTAAAGAATTTATTGAACATTATCCTGATAAAGAGTATTTGATTTTATGTCCACGGCAAATGAAGCCGTATGTGAACGAGTTGCTATCAAACATTGAGTGTATTGCGCTTAATAAACGCAATTTGTTTGATATGCTTAAAATCAATCGCAAGCTTAAGAAGTGGCAGCCAGATATAGGCTTTAATCCTTGGTCTAATGGACTAGATAGTTGTTATTTCTTAACTTATTGTAAAAAATTTCTATGTTACAAAGATTTTGATCGACCAGAAATAATCAATCATTATCAAGTAGTAAGAAAATATTTACAGTTACCAGAGCAAGACTGGAGTATTAACAAACCAACCTTAAAAGGTGATTACCAACAAATACTTATCTGCCCGCAATCTACCAGTTTCGATCGCAGTATTCCTAATATCAAAATTGACGAATTGATTGCAGATTATAATGACAAGTATAATCATCCAAAAATCACAATTGCATCAATGGATAAAATGCATTTTAGAGATGCACATAATCAGTTTATTTTTAGTAAATCAGCTAAATCATCTCAGCAGTTCATTAATTTGGTTAAGAGAAGCGATATGGTAGTTTGTTCAGATTCCGGACCATTACACATTGCATCTGCATTGCATAAGGATATAATGGCTTTTTTTATTATTACAGAGCCTAAAATAGTGGTTAATTACGATTCCAATATAAAATTTATAAAAATATGAATGGTCTTATTTTATGGTTATTTTCTAGCCTTGTATTCATTCTAAGCGTTAATGGCACAATGGCTTTAAGGAATATAATCGCAGTAGTTTTACTGTCATTATTGTTATTTGTCTCCATAAAAGACAAAGAAGCCTTACGAGTTATTAAGAGAAATAGGGAATTTAAACTAATTATAGGGGCACTCATTGTTTTTGTTGTATATATATTAGTTCACTCTTTATTGCTTTCACATGATATGGCTTGGTCCTTAAGTGAATTTAAGAGTCATATTTTTTATCCAACACTATATTTCTTAATGGGTATTTTATTGGCAGCTTATGTTGCTCAATCTAGATACACAACAAAAGAAACATTAATAACAATTCTTTTCTTTAGTATTTTTGTACATATATTTTATATTGATTTAGTGGCAATTGATAAATTGTTTCATGATGGTGTAATGATGCGCCGCTATGGTGGTTTAATGGATTCACCAGTGCAGCCGAACTATCTTACTAATATATTATTAGCAATGATTATTGCTGAGTTTGTTTATCGTTTAAGAGTTAAAGAACAGATACTCCAAGTATCTAACGGAGTACTATACTTACTATTAATTGCAAGCATTTTTTCTACATTCGTTGAAGCTTTACGCTTAGGTGACATTGCTTTGGTTTTCTTAGGCGTTGGTTCAAGTATGGTATTTTTATACAATAACCATCAATATTCCAAAAAAGTGAGGGGTTTAATATCATTCTCACTAATTATTATATTAACCATACCACTTGCTTACAATATTAATGCCGATTCAAGATGGGGAAAACTTTTAGAAACAATTCCGCTGGCAATGGATACTTCAAATAGCCCACATTGGCTGAACAAGAATTTTAACGCTCCAAAAACAGAAAGCGGCTATGAAGTTAAAGGCTCAAATTATCTGAGGATTGCTTGGGCAATGAAGGCTATTGAATACGTCATTGATGATCCACAAGGTATTGGCTTTGGCAGGAATGCATTTGGACATGCGATGGAGGTGCGCCATCCTAAGTTAGCTAATAGAGGCTCTCATGCGCATAGTTCAATCTTAACTTTGGCAGTTGGTACAGGCATAGTTGGGGTGTTATTGTGGTTGATTTTTGTTTTTATTGTTGCTAAAACCTCCATCAAGGAATTTAAATCAACTTACAGTTACTTTTCTATATTGACACTGTTCATAATTATGGGTTTTGTAGGTAGAAGTTTTGTCGATGGTAATATGAGTGACCATATGTTTTTGCAGTTTATGTTGATACTTGGACTTAGTCTGTTCTTTTGTTTTCGAGAAAGAGAAAGTGAGCACACACTATAGTAAGATATATTTTATACGTGCAAATAAAACCAAGTTTGGTGGTGCAGAGGTATATTTATCCCGCTTGTCTAAATCTCTAAATTCAAAGGAAATTAAACATAAAGTTGTTTATTCAATTTTCCCTAAGTTTTTGCCATCTTGGTTGCGTACTATTCTTTTTAACCTTCAAGTCTGTATAGTTAAGAGGGGTAAGTTTTATTTTTCCCTAGATAGAATCTCTTGCCCAGATATCTACCGAGCTGGAGATGGTGTACATAGAGTATTCTTAAGTGTTGAGAAGAAGTCAAGAAGTAACCTTTTACATCCTGTTTACTTATTCTTGGAAAAACGTTGTTTTAATAATGCAAAATATATTGTTGCTAACTCAAACATGATTAAACAACAAATTATTAATACTTACGATGTCACATCTGAAAAAATTAAAGTTATTTATAATGGCATTGAATCTAAAAAAATGGATTATCAATCAGCATTTAGTAAACTATCTGGCGAATTTTCGATAAATAAAAACCAACCTATTGTTTTATATGTTGGTAGTGGATTTAAGAGAAAAGGGGTGGAGGAATTCCTACAAATCATTTCCAATCTTAATAATATAGAAATCAAAGCGTTCGTCATAGGTAAAGAGAAAAATATCGAACAGTATCAAAATTTGGCTAAAAAATTAAATATTGATAATCAAGTTATTTTTACCGGCCCTAGAGAAGATGTTGACGATTTTTATACTATTAGTGATATTTTTCTTTTGCCTACGCATTATGAACCGTTCTCTAATGTAGTGTTAGAGGCTATGAATTTTGAAAATGTTGTTTTTACAACTGCACAAAATGGTGCTAGTGAAATATTAGATGAGTACTTCATTATGAAACAACCCAATGATTTTTCTATAGTATCAAAAATACAGGATTTATTAAATCATGATTCTAAATTGAAAAACATTAAAGCAGATAATAGGCTTAAATCCAAGCAATTTTCAATTGAGAGAAATCTTAAAGAAACATTAGATCTAATTGCAATAGTAGCTAATCGAACTTAGTTCAGTTTTTTGATTACAATTTGAATTTGGGCAAGTGCATTCCAAGTAGTTTGATCAATCGGAATTCCTGATTTATTGTTACTCTTTATCCAGAAATTATCATGTAAAAAATCATATAGAGATTCAGATATAAATCTTTTTATCTTATTTTTAGCCCTTCTCCATTTGTAGATTTTTCTAGCACCTCTGCCAAGTCTTTTTCCTAGTAGGCTATAGTCATAATTTAAGTCTTGTACTTCAGAGCTAATAATTGAAGAATTTGGTAGATTTTTCGCCAAATCAAAAATATCATACGATACTGTAGACCAGCTTTTTTCGGTCTTTAGTCTAAAAGTTGCAAAGTGACCGCCGGCAAAGGTAGATGGCCATATTCTCTGTTCGAAAAGATCTTCATGCGGCACAACAACAACCATGTACCCGCCAGGTTTGACCAATTCCCACCATTGTGAAAGTGCTGATGGGACATCTTTCATATGCTCTAAGCAGTGTGAACTGTTGACACAATCATAAGATTCTTTACTTCTATATTCTAAAATATGTTGCGCGTCACCTTGTTCAAAATCAAATACTTCGGCACTTTCTGTTACTGCGTCACTGCCTCCACCAATATCAATCACTTTTCCACTGAAATAAGTATTAAAGAATTCCTTTGATCGTACTTGCCTAGTTTTTGATGACTCTTTCATTATGTGTTTGTGTTCTAATTTGTAGGGCTTATTATAGTGCCCCAACAAATTAAGACAACAATTTAAGATTTCTTATTTCGAACGAGTTAAACTTAATCAACAATTCGGAGTAAAAAATTATGAGTAAAAAACGCACAACCTACAGCTCAGCATTCAAGACTAAACTTGTTCTTGAACTACTGCAAAATGCAGATACCCTGGCAGAGATTGCCAGTAAACATAACATTCTTCCACAGAATCTAGTGAACTGGAAGAAGACCTTTCTTGCTAATGCTGAGATTGCGATGGAGCCCTCTAAAGCAGTCAAAGAATACAAGGAAGAGCTTATTAAATCACAAGAGCAGAATGAACGTCTAACTGCACTGGTAGGTAAGGTAACTGTAGAGAAGGAATGGTTAGCAAAAAAGCTAAAAAGCTTGGGCTCATCTGAACTAAAACAGCTAATTGATCTCAAGCCATCACCAGCCTCTCTATCTGTTAACCACCAATGTCAGCTGCTTGGCATTAACCGAAGTGGCTTATATTATAAGCCACGAGTTAATCACGCCAAACAAACAATTAAAAACCGTATCACCAAGGTGTTTGAACAGATACCCATCTACGGTGAGAAGAAGGTGCATCAGCAACTACTTGAAGATGGCATAAAGGTCAGCTTAAACACCGTGGCTCGTTATCGCCAAGAGCTAGGCTTAAAAGCTGTATTAGCCGTTAAACAAGTCAACACCACCATACCAATCAAAGAGCACAAGAAGTACACCTATAAGCTTCGAGGGCTTGATATTAGCCATGCTAATCATGTCTGGAGTACTGACATCACCTACATCAAGATTGCAGGCGGTATGGTGTATATGGCAGCCATCATTGATTGGCATAGCAAAGCTGTGCTATCACACAGAATATCTAACACCATGGATGTTCAGTTAGTGATGAGTGTACTCAATGATGCACTAGCTAAGTACCCACATCCAGAGATATTTAATACTGATCAAGGTAGCCAGTACACCAGTGAGATACACACTCAGAGGCTTAAAAACCTAGGTATTACTATATCAATGGATGGCAGAGGTAGAGCCACTGATAACATCTGCATTGAGCGCTTCTGGCGAAGTGCCAAAGTTGAGAGAATCTATTTGAACGAATATCAAACTATCAGCGAGTTAACTACTGATGTGGATGACTATATTGATTTTTATAACCATCGTAGATTCCATCAAACGCTAGACTACAAAAAACCAATGGATGTGTACCAAGAAAGTATAAAATTAAACCAGAATAAGAAGAAGGCTTCTTAGGATGTTCTATATAAGAAATTTTAAAAAGTTGTCAGAGGTTTTGGGGTGTTAAATATAATACCATTATCAAATTTTTTTACGACCATCAAATGAAAATATTAATTGAACTTCCAACTTGGTTAGGTGATTGCGTGATGGCAACGCCAGCGATTGAAAATATCGTAAATTTTGATAATGATGTGCAAATTACCTTTGTAGGCTCTTTTGTGACAGTAGAGGCAATGAAAAGTCATTCAAAAGTGGTAAAAACGGTGGCTTTAGACAAAAAATATAGTGCTTTATATAAAACAGCAAAGAGTTTGGGTAATTTTGATGTGTTTTTTTCTTTTCGAAGCTCAACTCGATCAAAATTTCTGAAATTTTGTATATCAGCTAAAAACAAGTATCAATTTGATAAAAACAAATATCAACACCGCCATCAAGTAGAAAAATACAACGATTTTATCAATGACAGTCTAAATATTAATTTTCCAGCAGGAAAATTATTGCTATCCACCATCAACTTTCAATCATCAACTCAGAAGACTGTTGGTATCAACCCTGGGGCTTCGTACGGCAGCGCCAAACGTTGGTATCCTGAAGAATTTGCTAAAGTGGCCAGTGAATTATCAGATCAGTATGATATAGTGATTTTTGGCGGGCCAGATGAGCAAGATATTGCACTGGATATTGAAAAATTACTTATCAAAAAAGACGTTAAAAATTATAAAAATTTGGCAGGAAAAACCACCATTCCAGAGTTAATTAATCACATTTCTAATCTTGATTTATTTATCACAGGTGATAGCGGCCCGATGCATGTGGCAGCAGCTTTTGAAGTGCCAACGGTGGCAATTTTTGGCCCGACTAAAGATAACGAGACTTCTCAATGGATGAATGAAAAAAGTTTAATTGTAAAGAAAAACCTAGATTGCCAGCCCTGTATGAAGCGTACTTGCCCATTAGGGCATCATGATTGCATGAATCTCATTAAAGCAGTAGACGTGTTAGATTCGGTTAAGTCCCTCTAAAGAAAAACCTTTAACGACTAAATTCTAGGTCAATTAAATGACAAATCGTATGCCCAATAACAATATGCATTTCTTGAATGCGTGGCGTATCCTCAGCAGGCACGACTAAGTTAATATCGCAAACAGTATTCATTTCGCCACCATCTCGACCACTAAAACCAATGGTTTTACAGCCTAGTTCATTTGCAAGTGTTAGCGCGCTAATCACATTGCCACTACTGCCGCCAGTACTAATACCAATAACCACATCACCTTTATTGGCTAATGCTTCAACTTGGCGATCAAATACGTGTTTATAACCATAGTCGTTGCCGATTGATGTTAGTGCTGAAGTGTCAGTGGTCAGGGCAATAGCTGCTAAACCTTTACGCTCGACTTTATAACGTCCAACTAGTTCCGCGGCAATATGTTGTGCATCAGCCGCACTGCCACCATTACCAAAGATTAAAATTTTTCCGCCATTTTTAAGGCTTTCAATGCACAAGTTTGCTGCAACTTCAAGCGGTGTGGCAATGTAGCTTAAAGTTGCTTGAGATGTTTTTAAATGTTCGTTAAATTCATGTTCGATTAATGATTTCATTATTATTTGCCCTGTTGGATTTTCTCAATGGTTTTGGTGGTGCTTTTGCCATCTACAAATTGTACCAGTTTTAGCTCATTAGCAATATCTTGGCCAACTACTGCCTTACCTTCATAGTCGCCACCTTTCACCAATGTGTGCGGTTTAATGGTCTTTATTAAATCATACGGCGTATCATCATCAAATACCACGACATAATCCACCGCCTCAAGTGCTGCCAATATGTAAGCCCTATCTAGTTGCGTATTAATTGGGCGGCCTTCGCCTTTGAGTGCGGTAACAGAGCGATCGGAATTAAGCCCTAAAATTAGCACATCGCCATAACTTTTTGCAGTTTCAAGGTAGCGTACATGGCCTGCGTGCAAAATATCGAAACAGCCATTGGTGAAAATAATTTTCTTGCCTCTGGACTTTAACTCTTCACTGAGTGTGGTAATCTCACCTAAGGTTTTAATGTGTTCGTCACTGGTAGACTTATTAAGACTGGATTCATATTCAATAATTTCATTCAGTGTGGCAGTGGCAGAGCCAATTTTACCCACCACTACACCTGCTGCAAGGTTGGAGAACTCTACGGCATCATCAATATCAACACCACATGCTAAAGCAAAACCTAGCGATGCTAGCACCGTATCGCCCGCACCAGTAACGTCATACACCTCTCTAGCAACAGTAGGGTGCGTGCGTAATCTGTCGTCATAAATTGCCACCCCTTGTTCACTCAGGGTAATGAGTGAGACATCTAAATCACACTCAGTTTTTAGTTGAGTGATAGCCTGAGTAAGGCTAGCATCATCTTTAATATTTACTTGCATTGCTTCGCTAGCTTCTTTTTTATTTGGCGTGAGTAGATAAGCACCCTTATATTTTGAGTAATCTAAGCCTTTTGGGTCAACCAATACTTTCTTATTATTTTTATTGGCAATGGCAATTAACGAAGTGGTTAACTCTTTCGTTAAAACGCCTTTTCCATAATCTGAGAGTAAAACACCGTCATAATCTGTAATAATGCTGTTAAAGGTATCTAAAATCTGTTTTTGCGATTCACTATTGATTTCATCAGTACTTTCTCGATCGTATCTAACAACTTGTTGTTGAGAGGCAATGATCCTGCTTTTTTTGCTGGTAATTCTATCTTTTTGGGTGATTAAATATTGTGAGTTGACATTAATATTAGAAAGTAGTGTTTTTAGTTCGTCGGATATTTCACACCCACCAATCACACTAATTACATCAACCTGTGCACCGAGAGCATTTAAGTTGTTAATAACATTTCCAGCACCACCTAATACCGCGCTTTCACTTTTAACATTCACCACCTGTACTGGCGCTTCAGGAGAAATGCGCTCACATGATCCCCATAAATAATGATCAATCATCAAGTCACCAATAACTAATAACTTGGGCGATTTTCCTTGCAAAACAATCATGAGATATCAGTACCGTGTAAGCGCTTAATGTCAGAGATATATGCTTTAATACCCTCTTCTAAACTTACAACTGGTTCAAAGCCTAAGTTAGTTTGTGAGGTGCTGATATCCGCCTGGGTGTGCATTTGATAGCCGTCGTAAGGATTTTTTATGTAATTAGTACCCAAGTCTGTGCCAAGCTCTTTTTGCAAAATATCCGAGATATCCTGAAAGCTTCTCGGTGTACTTGTGCCTACGTTATAGGTGCCATTTTGCTTAGGATTACAGGCTTTGATGTTAGCTTGTACTACATCTTCAATATTAATAAAATCTCGCAGAATTTGGTCAGACCCTTCAAATAAAGTTGGCGCCTTCCCATCTAATATTTGGTGGCCTAGTTGAATCACCATGGATGAAGTTTTTGCCTTGTAATATTCGCGTGGGCCGTAAACATTAAAGAATTTTAAACCTACAATGGTCATATTTGGGTTTTCGCGACTATAGCGATAGGCAATTTGATCCATCATATACTTACTAAATCCATAAGGATTTTCAGGATTTTCTATGCCAACAGTTTGTGGTGAAGGTAGGCTTCCATAGGTAGCTGCCGAGCTGGCATACACCATGACAGAGTCATCTTTTTTAGCTTTGTCTAATAAATCATAAAAGGAATTAACATTAGTTTGCATCACAATTTCTTGATCATACACACGTGTGTCCGAGATTGCTGCTTGGTGAAACATGTAGTCAAATTTATAATCATCTAGTAATGCTAAATCGACCTTATTATTAATATTTCCACACACTATGTCGCCAGTAAAGCCGATTAAATTTTTGTAGTGACCGAAGCTTTGTAGGTTGCCATTGGCAAAGGTGGCTTCACTTCTAAAACAGTCAAAGATTACTATTTGTGAATCTGGATAATTTTCTTGAAAGTAAAATGCCAAATTACTACCAATAAATCCTGCACCACCAGTGATTAAAATGGTTTTATGATTAAAGTTGATGTCGTTATAAGTCATAGGAATTTTTCGGTTAATGTTTATATAGTTATGTTAACCGAAAATCAAGTGGATTCATTGTTAAAACGGTGTTTATCATCAGTATAATCAATTCAACTTGACGCTTTTAATTCTAGTATGAAGTACACTAAAAATTTCTATCAAATCAAATCAAATTCTGAGATCTTTGAGCGGCTCAAAGCTGAGCGTGAAAATATTGGCTATTACAATTTGCCATATCAGGATACAGCTGAGATTAAAAAGTATGCACAAAGTATTGCTAAAAAGCATATTGTTGTTTTGGGCATTGGTGGCTCTAGCTTAGGTGCTAGGGCGATTTATGAATTTTTATTGCCCTCTAATAATTACAGTAAAGACTTACTTTTTTTAGAAACGGTTGACCCGCTTAAAATTAATCATTGCTTAAAAAAGGTTGATTTAAAAGATGCTCAGTTTGTAGTTATTTCAAAGTCTGGTAATACTATTGAAACTATTAGCTTGTTTAAATATTTAAACTCTTTGGTGGAGATTGACAAATCCAATTGCACCATTATTTCAGAGGCTCAAAGTTCACTGACTCAATTTGCCAATGATAATAATATCAAGGTCTTTGACTTGGCTGAAAATGTGGGCGGGCGTTTTTCAGTGTTTAGCGTGGTTGGCTTGGTGCCGCTGGCGATGGTTGGTGTGGATATTGACAACTTGCTTAATGGCTGCAAGCGTGTGGTAGATAGCTTTTTTAAGCAAGAGGAGTACTATAAGCCTATTATTAGAAAAGCCAGGTTTTTGGTTGAAAATAAGAGTCGATTTAATATTAATGTACTTTTTTCCTATTCATCATTATTAGAAAGTTTTAACAAGTGGTACGTGCAACTTTGGGCGGAAAGCCTCGGCAAGGTTAATGTTAATGGTACGCGACAAGCGCTCACACCTATTGGCCTTGTTGGGCCGGTTGATCAGCATAGTTTTCGTGGGATCCTCTAGAGTCGACCTGCA
>JGI24918J38489_100745_pt1 | contig 36463 bp, 30 predicted proteins | sample LinPfosmplate6_FD_38489 | JGI IMG/M metagenome (IMG submission 38489)
TCGAGCTCGGTACCCGGGGATCCCACAGCTAAGTCAGACGCTTGAATTAACATTAGCTTGAGAAGCCAAGTTGGCGCCATGCCTCATATGCAACTATCGAGACACAATTAGCAAGATTTAAACTCCTTGATCCTTTTTGCATTGGGAGCGTGATGCCGTCATATTCATCCATAATCTTTTGTGGCAGCCCTTTTGTCTCTGAACCAAAAAGAAAGGAATCATCCTTAAAGTACTTTACATCTGCATAACTTGTTTTTACTTTCGTACTTACTATGTAAATTTTAACTGGAGAGGCTTTATCAAGATAATCATCAAAACTTTCATATTCATAGACATTTGCTAAGTCTTTATAGTCCAGTCCAGCTCGTCTCAATCTCTTATCATTTATTTCAAAACCATAAGGCTTAATTAGATGCAGATTAGCCCCCATATTAGCTGACAATCTGATCAGACTTCCAGTATTGTTTGGTATTTCTGGCTCAAATAATACTAAGTTCAACATGTAACTCAATTACCCCAATAATGTTATTAATACTATCATCCCATAGTTGATTAACTAATTCTGAAAACTCGCTTATAGATATAATATAAATTGATCAAGTTTTATGAAGCAATTAAGATAAATGGACTCTGGAAGATTAATAAAAGACCTTTTGAGGGAGGATGTGGAGGATGCATCTAAACTATTGGGTTTAGCGCTTAACAAAACTCAAGAGCAACTATTTGCAAATTTAGAATATAAAATCAATAACTCTGAATTTAAAAAGTTTTTAAGTCTTGTTGCTGACAGGAAGAATGGAAAACCATTTGCTTATATCAAAGGCTCTCAAGGTTTTTATGATAATGAATTTCTAGTATCTCCTTCAACACTTATTCCGAGACCTGAAACAGAACTACTCATTGATGTTGCCCTAGATAGGCTTGATTCAGATAAAAGAATAAAAGTACTAGATCTTGGAACGGGTAGCGGGATAATTGCTGTTACTCTCTCAGAAAAATGCCCTAAATGGGAAATATCAGCAACCGACCGATCCACTCAAGCATTGAGCATTGCGAAAATTAATACCAACAGGGATATAAATTTTTATTGTGGAAACTGGTTTGAACCCTTGCCTGATAAAAAATTTGACTTAATTGTTAGTAATCCTCCCTATATTAGTCACAAAGATCCTCACTTAAAAGATCTTAGTTTTGAGCCAATTGAAGCCTTAGTCTCTGGGGATGATGGTCTTGAGGATATTAAATTTATTATCTCAAAAGCACCTCAATTTCTCTCAAAAGGTGGACTATTACTCCTTGAGCATGGATATGACCAGAAAGATCGCATCAATGATTTATTGGGTGAGTCTTTCAAAAATATTACAACATATACTGATATCAATCAGCTTGACAGAGCAATTCTTGCAGAATTAAGGTAGTTCAAAAAACTTTCCTTTTTTCTTTGAAGATTTCTGTTGTGCCATAATTACGCCTGTGATGACAATTATGGCCCCGATAGCTTGATGCCAGACCCATTGATCTCCCAATAGGAAGAGCATAAACATGACATAAAAGGGAACAGCATTTAGATGAAATGAGGCAATACCTATACCCAGCTGACTTACAGCCTTTATCCATAAGATTTGTGAAATGCCCAGACCTAGCCAAGCATAGATTAGTACTAAACCCAGATGCTTGAGTGTGATTGATAACGCACTGTTCGTTAAATCCATAAAAATTGTACTAATGCCGTACAACACTATTGAAAGCCCAGCCATACCAAATGATGTGACAGCTACCTGAGCTAAAGTAGTCATACCTGGAAGGCTTTTAACAGTTGCCCTAGACCCCCACGCAAATAATGCGACACCTAGAAACCCAATCAGAATAGCAAAGCCAATATTGCTCTCAGCCAATGAGGCTCCAGAAGCTATATAGCCGCCCCAGAGAACCAAAACAATCCCAAAGAAAAACCAATACGTCATTTTACGTCCATCGAGAAGCATCTCTAGTGAAACTGCAAATACTGGCATAGTCGCTACAGCTAATGCTGCAGTCACTGGAGTTGTTAGAGACTGAAGGTAAAGAATTAAAAAAGCACCTATACCAAATCCTGAGACCCCAATAACAAATCCTTTAAACCATTTAGCTGACTTGACTTTTTGTACTCCTTCTATTGATAACCATATCAAGAAAATTAGAATAAACGAAAATACATTTCGAGCAGTAATAACGCTTACAACATCCCAATCTTCCAATAAGTACTCTGCGGCAGGAAAACCCATGGCAAACATGAGTATTGAGAAAATACAAATAAAGTTAGATCGTAAAACACCTGAATCGTTTAAATTAGAAAAATCTGGGGAAGAATTTCGCATGTAATAGAAATATGAAGATACATAAACAAATCGCAATATATCAGAAAAAAATGAGTTAGATATTTATTTCTTATTGTTTAGCTTTTGTGGTTTGTCAAACAGTTAGTTCTGGATGTATAATCAAATCTATCAAGATAAAGGCTTTTAAAAGCGCTGCCTTGAAATAGTATAAAAATAACTCTGAGTTATTTTTATTTATAGTCAACGCAAATTTAAGAGGTAAATAATGCTTGAAAAAAAACAAATTGGACAATCCACGCAAAGTATCTGGAGCGGAGAGCAGGAGCATGAACTTTATGAACGTTCAACTCAGGTTCCTGTTGTTCATAGTGTCTCATTTGGTTATAAAGATATTGATACATGGCATAAAGTTGCACTTGAAGAGGCTGAGGGTCATATCTATTCAAGAAACACTAATCCAACTGTTCGTGCTTTTGAGGACAAGGTTAAGGAGCTTGAATTCGCTGAAGCTGCCACTAGCTTTGCATCAGGGATGGCTGCCATTAGCAACACACTCGCAACCTTTTTAAAGCCGGGTGACCGCGTTATTTCAATTAAAGATAGTTATGGAGGCACTAACGTCATTTTTAATGAGTTTTTACCACCTCTAAATATTGAGGTTTCTCTCTGTGAGACAGGTGATTATGAACAACTAGAATCAGAAATAGCTAAGGGCTGCAAAATACTATATTTAGAGACGCCTACCAACCCAACTATTAAAATTACTGACATTAAAAGGCTTAGTTCTGCAGCTAGAAAGGTAGGTGCTCTGGTGGTCGTTGATAACACTTTCGCCACACCAATAAACCAAAACCCATTATTGCTAGGTGCTGATATTGTTCTTCATTCTGCCTCAAAATATCTTGGTGGTCATGCTGATGCTCTTGGTGGAGTTGTCTGTGGCAATAAAGACTTAGTTAAAAAGGTTTACCACTACCGTGAAATCAATGGAGCAACGCTTGCACCCATGGATGCTTATAGCCTATTAAGGGGTATGAAAACGTTAAAGCTTCGGGTTGAAAGGCAAAATGAGAGTGCTCTTAAAATTGCGAAATACCTAAAAGAGCATCCTTTAGTTGAGCAGGTTAACTACCCAGGACTAAAGTCTCACCAAGGACATGAAATCGCCAAAAAACAGATGAATGGTGGCTATGGTGGGATGCTGAGTTTTTCAGTAAAAGGTGGTTTAGATGCAATAAAAGTATTTCTACCCAAACTCAAATACGCCCATATGGCAGCGAACTTAGGTTGTGTTGAGACAGTAGTCGGCCCACCTTTGACAACAAGTCATGTGGAGTGCAGCGCTGAAGAGAGAAAGGCTGCAGGCATTCCTGAAGGTCTAGTGCGATATTCCACAGGAATTGAGGATGTTGAGGATCTAATAGATGATTTGAAGCAAGCCTTTACACATATATTTTAAAGGGAGGGGTCATGAAGAAAGATAGAAGGAGATTTAGTAAGGAGGAGTATCTTGCAAGACAATTAAAAGTTCGGCAATCTATGAATGCCTCAAATGTTGATGCTCTCATAGTTTATGATCCTGCCAATATGTTTTGGCTCACAGGATATGATGGCTGGTCATTCTATGTGCATCAATGTGTTGTAATCTCATCAGATGGTGGTCTTTTTTGGTATGGCAGAGGGATTGACGCAAAGGGTGCTGAACTGACTACAGATCTAGAATTAAAAAATATTCTCTCTTATCCTGACGACTATGTGATGACCCCGGAGAAACACCCTATGGAGCATCTTGCTGGAATCCTCAAAGAAAAAGGACTCTCCAATAAAAGAATTGGCTTAGAAAAGGATAATTATTATTTCTCAGCCAGAGCTGCTGAATCTTTATATAGCTCACTTCCGGATGCAACATTTAGCGATCAAACAGGTCTTGTTAATTGGCAAAGAGCCGTTAAATCTGAAACTGAAATTATCTACATGAAAAGGGCTGGCAAGGTCATTGAAGGGGTTTACGAGAGGGTTATGCAGGTCGCAGAGCCTGGGATGAGAAAAAATGATTTGGTAGCTGAAATCTATCATGCTGGAGTCAAGGGTCATCAGGGTCACTATGGTGACTACGCCTCTTTTGTGCCATTGATTGGTGCAGGTGAAGAAGCTGCTGCGTGTCACATGACTTGGAATGATGAGCCACTAAAAAATAACGAAGGCATGTTCTTAGAACTTGGTGCTGCCTATGCGAGGTATCACTGCCCCTGCTCAAGAACCTTATTTTTAGGAACGCCTCCTCGACAATACCTTGATATTGAAAAAGTTATTAATGAGTGCATTGAGAATGCGATTGAGATGTTTAAGCCAGGAAATACTTGCGCACAAATATCCGATAACTTTACAACAACTCTTAAAAAGTATGGCTATGAGAAGAACAATCGATGTGGCTATCCAATTGGCTGTAGTTATCCACCAGACTGGGGTGAGAGAACAATGAGTCTTAGAGGAACCGATCAAACAGTACTTGAAGAAAATATGACTTTTCACTTTATGCCAGCGATATGGTTTGATGATTGGGGATTCGAGATGACTGAAAGCATTCGAGTTGGCAGGAATGGCGGAGAGTGTTTGTCGGCTGTACCAAGAAAACTTTTGGTTAAATAGCCGATATATTTTATTTTGCTAGATCTGATTGCTTTATTAAGCTTCCAGGAACAGAATCTGTGTGCTTTATACAGTCCAATACTGCGTAACTGAAATAACGCCTAAGACCAATGTCTGCATTTAAAACCTTTTTTATAAAATCTTGGTATCCAATTACATCTTTTACAAGGACTCTCAAAATGTAATCTAAGCTTCCGCCAATTGACCAACAGGATAGCACTTCATCAAAATCCATAATGGCCTCTTCAAACCTAGCAAACTCTCCCTGCTTGTGGCTCTCTAATTCAACCTCTGTAATGACAAGATGAAAGTTACTTAAAAAGGAAGAGGACAATCTTGCGCCATAACTTTCTATTATTCCAGCCTCTTCTAACCTCTGAAGCCTGTCCCAAGAGGGAGTCAGCGATAAGTTGAGTTTATCTGCGAGCGCTGTTTTAGTTATTCTTCCTTCCTCTTGAAGAATAGCTAGAATTTGGATATCCCTTTCGTCGAGCTTATGCATAAATGTATTATCGCTCTAATTGAGATTCAAATTATCAAAAAAATTCACTTAACTGTGAATTTTTCATATTAATCAGTTATTTACAAAATTAATTTGACCTATTTTTATGTGTTAAGATTCTCGATCATATGAGAAATTTGGTCAAAAGTAGCTTGATTAGATGTAAACACAGGCTTACCAATTGCAGCTTCAATCTCTGGAATAATTTCAGCTGAACTCATCGCTGTACACGAAATAAACATAGCGTCAGCATCGTCGTGTATTGCCGCTTTGGCCGCTTTAATAATTTCATCAGCAGGAAGCATGGCAACGTCCCTATCATCATCCATGTCCATATGCATCGACGATACCATTTCAACTCCATTACGCTCCAAATAACCTCTCAAAAGAGAGGATACCTCTTCGCTGTAAGGGGTCAATACACTGATTTTTTTAAAACCTCGCGCCTTAAAATTAGCAACAACCGCTTGAGAGGTTGATAAAACTTGTGCAGTTGGCTTACTCTCTTGAATTGCAAGCTCTATTGCCTCGTCTCCGACAATGGATGATGATGAAGTACAATTAAATACAACTAAATCAAGATCATAATTAGGCAGTATAAGGGCCGCAGCCTCAGTCAAATCATCACCAATTGCAGCTAAGGACTCTGGTGTCATTGGGTTTGCGAAATAAATCCGGTTAAAATAGAAGTCATAGTCTGGCTTTTGCTCAGTGTACATTCTGACAAAATCACGCTCAAAGGTGAAATCAGTATTTAAGACTATCAATCCAACAGATGGCCTGTCTCTTCTCTGAGTTAAAGTATTAGATATTTGATATTTTTTTGATTCTATAGCCATAATAAATTAATGATTAATTGAAGTTGAGAATAGGTGCATCACTACTACCCCTGAAATAATTAAAAACATGCCAATGATTGAAGCAAGGTCTGGCATCTCTTTATAAATAATTGCACCTGAACAGGCAACCAAAACAATTCCAAGCCCTGACCAAACAGCATACACAACACCCAAAGGTAGTTCCCTGAGAGCGAGAGTCATCAGCCAAAAAGAGATGAGATAAAAAATAACCAAGAATGTCGTAGGTACAAGCTTAGTAAACTCTTCTGTAGCCTTTAAAAGGGTTGTTCCTGCAACCTCAGCTGCTATCGCAAGAGCCAAATAGACATAAGTCATATGATTGAGCATCGGTGAAAAATCACAGTATAACCTTAAGAAATCAACTTTTAAAAAAATTTAACTTGGATATCTAAATAAATAAGTTGAAGTTGGCCTGTAAGCCGGGTTCTGTATGACCGAAGCCATGATAGTCATTCATCTACGAAACTTGTTACCAAGAATCTTGAGCACTCTACCCGAAGACAGCGCGAGCAGCGCCAATGCCTTCCTATTTGAGCTTGCTCCGAGTGGGGTTTACCATGCCAAACTTATCACTAAGTTTGCGGTGCGCTCTTACCACACCATTTCACCCTTACCTACCGAAGTAGGCGGTTTATTTTCTGCTGCACTTTCCGTCGCATCACTGCGCCTAGCCGTTAACTAGCACTTTACTCTATGGAGCCCGGACTTTCCTCTCAATGCAATTGCATCCAGCGACTATCCGGCCAACTTCAGGGAAAATTATACGCTATGAATAGAGTATTAAAATGAAGCGCGATGATTCAGAAAAAAATATTCTAGTTCTTGAATAACACAGGAATATTATCTAATACTTTGTGAATGTTTTCACCGTCCGTATCTACTGCAACAGTTACAGGCATATCTTTGACTTCCATTTCATAAATCGCCTCCATGCCCATCTCTTTAAATGCCACAACTTTGGCCTTTTTAATTGATTTAGAAATTAAATAAGCAGCGCCTCCCACAGCAATCAAATAACTTGCTTTGTGTTTTTTTATACTTTCAACTGTTTCATGGCCACGCTCAGCCTTACCAATCATCCCAAGAATTTTGGTATTCTCAAGCATCAAATTGGTAAATTTATCCATTCTAGTTGCGGTTGTTGGCCCTGCAGGACCAATCACTTCATCACGGACAGCATCGACAGGACCAACATAATAAATAAACTTGTTATCAAAATTTACTCCTTCTGGCAATCCTTCGCCATTCTCAATCATCGATTTCAGTCGCTTATGAGCCGCATCTCTTCCCGTAATAATCGTTCCAGATAGAAGCAAAGTATCGCCAATATTCCAATCATTCATCTGAGATTGAGTCAGACTATTTAGATCAACCTTTGTATATTTAGAAACATCCATCTCTAAGTCAGGATAAAGACTTAAATCAACCTCAGGAAGCTGTGCAACACCAGTTCCATCGAGTGAAAAGTGAACATGCCTGGTTGAGGCGCAATTTGGAATCATAGCAACTGGGAGAGAGGCAGCGTGTGTTGGGTAGTCATTAATTTTGACATCCAGAACTGTTGTAAGACCTCCCAAACCTTGAGCACCAATACCAAGTCCATTTATTTGATCAAATAAATCAATTCTTAACTTTTCAATATCACTTGGATCACCATTAGCTTTAATGCTATTGATATCGATTGGCTCCATTAAGGATGCTTTCGCCAAGAGCATCGCTTTCTCAGCCGTGCCTCCGACTCCAATCCCTATCACTCCTGGTGGACACCAGCCAGCGCCCATTGTTGGGATTGTTTTAAGGACCCAGTCGGTAAGGTTATCATCAGGGTTAAGCACTGTAAACTTTGATTTGTTTTCAGACCCGCCTCCCTTCGCGGCTACTGTAATATCTAATGTATCACCCTTAACTATTTTCGTATGAATCACTGCCGGTGTATTGTCTTTTGTATTCTTTCTGCTAAATAATGGATCACTGACTATCGATGCTCTTAAACGATTATCAGGCTCGTTATATGCTCTTCTAACGCCCTCATTAATCATATCTTCTAAAGATAAGTCTGACTCCCACTGAATGTTCATGCCTAGTTCTACAAAAACATTGACAATTCCTGTATCTTGACAGATGGGTCTTTTCCCAAGGGCACACATCTTAGAATTGATCAAAATTTGTTCAATGGCATTTTTAGCACTCTGATTCGTCTCCCTTTCATAAGCTGAGACCATTGCATTGATAAAATCAGGTGAGTGATAATATGAGATGTACTGCAATGCAGAATGAATACTTTCTATTAAATGCTCTTGTTTTATAATCATATTTATTTGGTCTTTGGTATTGTCTAAAGAGGGCAATCAGGTTATATTATAACCTCTAATCATTTTAATTTTTTTTGCTAGGGACCCCTTATGTTCAATTTATTCGCAGGCCAAAATCTTTCTGTTGACCTTGGTACAGCTAACACTCTCATTTATATGGATGGAAAAGTGGTCCTAAATGAGCCCTCTGTTGTAGCCTTAAGACATGAAAAAGGTGCTTCAGAGTCATCTGTGATAGCTGTAGGCCAGGAAGCAAAAAATATGCTTGGAAGAACGCCTGGCGCTATTGAGGCAATCAGACCTATGAAGGATGGCGTGATTGCTGACTTTAAAGTGACTGAGAAAATGCTTCAATTCTTCATGAAAAAGGTCTTAAAGTCGGGTTTTTTCTCTCCTAGCCCTAAAGTATTGATTTGCGTCCCTTGTGGTGCTACGCAAGTTGAAAGACGCGCAATTAAAGAGAGTGCTGTAGGCGCAGGCGCAAGAGATGTTTATCTCATTGAAGAGCCTATGGCCGCAGCATTGGGTGCTGGTATGGCTATTGAAGAGGCATCAGGTGCAATGGTTTTAGATATAGGAGGTGGAACCTCAGAGATTGCTATCCTTTCACTCAATGGAATTGTATATTCTGACTCACTCAGGGTTGGTGGAGATGTATTTGATGATACCATTGTAAAGTTTGTCAGAAGGGTTCACGGAATCATTATTGGTGAAGCCACTGCAGAACAGATTAAAGAAGAAGTGGGTAGCGCCTTTGAATCAAAGATTGTTAGAAAAAATGAATTTAGAGGGCGAGCTGTTTCTACTGGACTTCCAGTCAGCTTTGAGGTCACAAACTCTGAAATTCTAGAGGCCCTTAGTGAGCCTTTAGGGATGATTATTGCCGCCTTAAGAACTGCTCTAGAGCAAACCCCACCTGAATTATCATCTGACATTGCTCAAAATGGTCTAGTTATTACTGGTGGTGGCGCCCTTCTTGAGGGGCTTGATAAACTCATTCACAGCCAAACAAATTTGCCGGTCACTATTGCTGATGATCCTCTCACTTGTGTTGCTAGAGGCGGAGGAATTGCCTTAGAAATGATTAATCACCATGACATGGGGTTCTTGGCGGCAGAGTGATTTAACATAAGTCGGGATCTTAATAATGCGACTTTTAAAACTTTTTGTCCCTGTATTACTCTCAATAATTCTTATATTTTTGGATGCTAGATTCTCATATCTAGACAACTTTAAACGTTTCACACTCACACTCCTGAGTCCAATTTATGTGATTGTTGATTTACCAGGTCATATCATCGACTGGGTCAATGATAAGGGCAAGGAAAACGAACTACTGGTCACCCAAAATGATTATCTTGAGGGACAGCTCATTGAACTTAAAGCTAAGCTTCAGACCTTCAATAATTTAGCTTTTGAAAATCAAAAAATATCAAAACTTCTTGAATCAAGCTACTTAATCCCTGATCACAGTGTTATGCTAGCAAGGATTTTATCAATCACTCAGTCAAGACTCTCAAAGAAAATTGTCATCAACAAAGGTTTCAATGACGCTGTCACTCTTTCAGATTTAGTTATCGGCTCTGATGGAGTTGTTGGCCAGGTTACTGAGGTTACACCGCTATACTCAACTGTTAAACTCTTATCTGACCCAACCCTACATATGCCTGTAAAAAACTCAAGAACTGGTGCACGAGGCATTACCAAAGGCTTAGCATCGAATGAAAAGGGGATGGTCGTTAAGTTTATTCCTCTTGGGTCAGATATTAAGATAGGTGATATATTTGTAACAAGCGGTATCGGTAATTCTTATCCATCTGGCTACTTCGTTGGCAGAGTGAATTCTGTTGATGAATCACTTAACTCATCCTTTATGAGAGTTTCTCTTGATCTCGCCCAAAATATGAATAAATTAGAATTAGTCCTTATCGTCAGGGAGAAAAATGATTAATCAACCTCAGCTCCTTCTATTACTTAAGGTAACTATTCTGGCTTTTATTTTAGGATCGATATCTCTTCCAAACATTCTTGAGCTGGTTTCACCATTTTGGCTATTACTGTTTTTTATTTATTGGCTGATTTACTCTGACAGTAATGGAATCTTTAGTGCAGCGTTGATTCTTGGCCTACTCTTAGATATTCTTCAAGGAGCCATCTTGGGCCAGAATGCACTAGCACTTATTATTAGTTCTGCATTTATTTTAAGTGTTAAAAAATCTTTTTTTGTATCGAACCTGACAACGCAGCAGGTTTATGTGTTCATTGCTTCGCTAATTTATCTTATCTTATTTTTAGTGACGCATCTAGTCGTTCAAGGCCTTCATATCCAATGGCTCATTATATTTGTACCATTTACAGGTGCGTTGGTTTGGCCAGTTGTTCGCTTTTTATTGGCAAAATTAAAGCAATAATTGAGTTTTTTCTATGGATAAAATTGGTAATTTAAAGCGAGAAAAAAAAGTATTCCGATCTAGAGTTATCTTCTCTGTGGTCATTATGCTTTCAATGACTTTGATTTTGACATTGAGGCTCTTTAATCTTCAAATAACAAAGCATGACTTTTATGTTGAAGAAGCGCTCGGAAACCAAATGCAAAACCTTCCTATTACGCCTATAAGGGGTGATATTTTAGACCGAAATGGCAAGATTCTAGCAACGAATGAATTTGGTTACAGATTGACTATAACACCTGAAAAGGTAACTAATTTACATGATACTCTTGTTGAATTAGAAATCAATGAATACATTGATACACTAGATATCGAAAAGTTTAATAAAAACTTAAATCGCTATAAAAAATTTAATAATATTCCAATCAGGTTTAACCTGCCTGAGTCTTTAGCCTCTTCATTTCTGGTCAATAATCAAATGCCCGGTGTTGAAATTGAGCCCTACTTTCATCGCGTTTATCCCTATGGCGCCTCTAGCTCACACCTTATTGGTTATGTTTCCGCTATGAGCAAAGAAGATAAAAACAGATATGACAAAAAAAATTATGCGGGTACAAGCTTTGTAGGAAAAATCGGCATTGAAAAGCAATATGAAAACTTACTTCATGGTCAATCAGGCATTAAACAAATTGAAAGAAATGTTGCAGGAAGAGTTGTAGACTCCAAAATCATTGATCCTTCTATCCCTGGTCAAGACGTCTACCTAAATATTGATATCGATTTACAAGTAAAAGCAGAATCCCTTCTTGGTGATAGTAGAGGTGTCATTGCGCTCATTGATGTTACAGATGGCTCAGTGATTAGCCTAGTTAGTACCCCTTCTTTTGATCCCAATTGGTTTGTTAATGGAATATCAATTAAGCGTTATGATGAACTCAAAAATAATGAAGACTTACCTCTTTTTGATAGGAGCACCAAGGGATTATATCCTCCCGGGTCTACCATTAAGCCAATGGTAGCACTCGCAGGTCTTGAGCAAAAAAATATAACCATAAAGCATACTACTTTTTGCCCAGGTTTTTACAAGCTTTCAAATTATTCTAGAAAGTTTAATGATTGGAAGCGAACTGGCCACGGCAAGGTTGATACTATAGAGGCAATTGCTCAATCCTGTGATGTCTTTTTTTATGACTTAGCTTATAAAATGGGAATTGACCAAATTCATGACAGCCTTTCACTCTTCCAATTTGGGAAGAAAACAGGTGTCGATATACCAGGTGAATTGGGAGGTGTTCTGCCATCAAGAGAGTGGAAAAAAATAAATAAAGATGAACCATGGTATCGTGGTGAAACACTGATTACTGGAATTGGTCAGGGTTTTATGACTGCTAGTCCAATGCAATTAGCACTGGCAACAGGGGCAATAGCAAACAAAGGGCAACTTTATAAGCCAAGAGTTCTCATGCATACCCAATCTAAAAATGGAGAGTCATACCTCGAATCTGAGGCCCAGTCAAAACAGATACCTATAAAAAATATCAGCAACTGGGATTTAATTGAACAGGCAATGAGGCAAACTGTTTATGGCAAACTAGGAACAGCGAAGAGATTAAATAATAAGCTCAGCTATACACTTGCTGGAAAAACTGGAACAGCGCAAGTCTTTGGCCTAGACCCTGAGGAAAAATATATTGCCGATAATATTGATGAAAAATTAAGAGATCATGCACTTTTCACTGGCTACGCACCAATCGAAAACCCAAAAGTAGCGATTGCAATTATTGTTGAGAATGCAGGAAGTGGAAGCTCAAAAGCCGCGCCCTTAGCCAGAGCTCTTCTAGATGAATACTTTATAAAGAATCCTGCTGACTCTGAAACACTATAGCAAACTGCTTAATTTGCTTGAGAAGCTAAAAAACTTTTCCTAAAGCTAGAAAATTTGTTTGTCTGAATTGCTCTCCTAATAGATTGCATTAATGATTGATAATAAAAAAGGTTATGGAGTGTATTTAAACGTGAGCCCAAAATTTCATTAGTTTTTTGAAGGTGATGAAGATAAGACCTGGAGTAATTACTACAAGTCGAACAACCGCAATTTGGATCAAGCGCGCTAGTGTCTTTTTTGTATTTTGCATTACGAATTTTAACCACCCCCTCAGAAGTAAATAGGTAACCGTTTCTTGCATTGCGAGAAGGCATAACGCAATCAAACATATCCACACCTGAAGCCACCCCTTCTACTAAGTCCAGGGGAGTTCCAACACCCATTAGATATCTAGGTTTATCATGTGGCATATGGCCCGGCAGATAACTCAGCACGTCCATCATCTCTTCTTTAGGTTCTCCGACTGAAAGACCGCCTATAGCATAACCGTTAAAATCCATTTCAATTAGAGACTCTACAGACTGAACTCTCAGTTCTCTGTGCATACCGCCTTGTACAATCCCAAAAAGAGCGTTTTTATTATTTAATCTTTTGTGTTCAGTCAAGGAGCGCTTTGCCCACCTTAGCGAGAGCTGCATTGATTGATCAACAACATTTTTTTCAGCTGGGTAGGCAGTACAATCATCAAATATCATGACAATATCTGAGCCAAGCTTATGTTGTATTTGCATTGACTCTTCTGGCCCCATAAATATTGATGATCCATCTTTAGGTGAACGAAATGAGACGCCTTCTTCAGTTATTTTTCGCATTTTCCCCAAACTAAAAACCTGAAAACCCCCTGAGTCAGTCAATATTGGGCCTTGCCAGTTCATAAAGTCGTGGAGGTCTCCATGAGCCTCAATAACTTCTGTTGATGGAGTAATAGACAGATGAAAAGTATTGCCTAATATAATTTCAGCACCAAGTCCCTTCACTTCCTCAACTGTCATCGCCTTAACTGCGCCATAAGTACCTACAGGCATAAAAGCAGGGGTATTGACTTCACCTCGACCAAAGGTAAGTCTTCCAAGTCGCGCCTTGTCATTTATATTTATGAGTTCAAATTTCATTAATAGAGTATGTAAATTATTAGAATTTTAAAATGATCGATTAATTTGGTCGAGGCTAAAACCTCTTGATTGCAGAAAACGCTTTTGTTTTGCCTGCTCTTTAAAGTCTATAGAGGCATTATCTCCAAATTTTTTTCTTCTTATGTCTTTAGCAGATTTAAACCAATCAAAATCAGACAAATCAAAACTACTGATGCCCCTCAATTTTAACTCTGAGGCAATTTTTATAGGCCCTTTGCCCTGGTTAAAACGCATAAGAATGAAAGCTTCAGCAAACCGTTCATCACTCTGATAATTTTGTTCGGCTAATTTAGAAATGGCACTATTAATGATTTCATCATCATAGTCCTTGATTTTAAGTTTATTAAATAATTCTAATTTAGAGTGCTCGCGCCTCATCAACATTTTTAGTGCAGCAGAGTAGCATCTAATCTGATGATTCGGGGTCGTCATGATCGCTACTCATCAGTTTTTCACGAATTTTTACTTCAAGCCCTTGACTCATGTCTTTATGCTCTTTGAGATACTCACGTGCATTGTCTTTACCTTGGCCAATTCTCTCACCATCAACACTATACCAAGCTCCTGCTTTTTCAACAAATCCAAGCTCTACTCCTAAATCAATAATCTCACTTTCTCGAGATATTCCTTGATTATATAGAATTTGGAATTCTGCCTTCTTGAATGGAGGGGCAACTTTATTTTTTAGGACTTTAACTCTGGTTTCATTGCCTAGGATTTCATCACCTTTCTTTATGGCGCCGATTCTTCGAATATCTAACCTTACTGAAGCGTAAAACTTGAGTGCATTTCCTCCTGTAGTAGTCTCAGGATTTCCAAACATGACACCAATTTTCATGCGGAGTTGATTAATAAAGATCACCATTGTGTTAGTACGCTTTATGTTTGATGTCAGTTTTCTTAATGCCTGTGACATCAACCTTGCCTGCAAGCCCATATGAGAGGCTCCCATTTCACCTTCAATTTCAGCCTTAGGTGTTAATGCTGCAACTGAATCAACGACCACAATGTCGACACTTCCTGACCTAACAAGCATGTCTGTAATTTCTAAAGCCTGCTCCCCAGTATCGGGCTGAGAAATAAGGAGGTCATCAGTATTAACACCCAGTTTTCTCGCGTAAGAAGGATCTAAAGCATGCTCTGCATCAATAAATGCTGCAGTACCACCAAGTTTTTGCATTTCTGCAATAACATGCAGTGTCATTGTTGTTTTTCCGGATGACTCTGGACCATAAATTTCTATGACACGGCCTTTAGGAAGGCCACCAATTCCAAGTGCTATATCGAGACTTAAACTTCCAGTTGATACAGCCTCTATATCAGTTCTAGCTTCCTCATCACCAAGAAACATGACTGAACCCTTACCAAACTGTTTTTCAATTTGTCCAAGAGCAACTTTTAGTGCTTGTTTTTTCTGTTCATCCACTCCGCTCTCCCGCGTAAAATGATAATAAATTTATATGTAATTATTATAATGGCTTTCAATCAACAAGATACAGAATGTATGGCCCTTGCACTCAAACTTTCCAAGCTTGGTCGAGGAAGTGTGGGAGCAAATCCTATGGTTGGTTGTGTCATTACTCGAGATAATAAAATTATTGCTCAAGACTACCACCGCCAGTATGGTGGTGGCCATGCTGAAGTGAATGCACTCGATCAAATCAATCATAATGCTGATAATTGCGACGTTTATATCACTCTTGAGCCTTGCTCCCATCGAGGTAAAACACCACCATGCGTAAACGCACTCATAAATGCCAATGTATCAAAAGTATTTGTTGCAACGCTTGACTCTAATCCTGAAGTCTCTGGGAGTGGCGTAAGGCTTCTTCGGGATAACGGCATAGAAGTAGAAATTGGGTTACTTGAGAATGCCGCTCTAGAGTTAAATCGTGGTTTCTTTAAAAGAATGAAGACTGGCCTACCCTTTGTGACTTCAAAAATTGCTATGAGCTTAGATGGAAGAGTGGCTATGAAAAATGGTCAAAGCAAATGGATCACTTCTAATGAATCTAGGAATGATGTGCAAAAACTGAGAAGCCAAAATCAAGCTATACTGACAGGCTCCGGAACTATCTTAAACGATAACCCCATGTTGACAGTCAGAAATCAGGAATTAAATTCAAACCCTCTTAGAGTAGTAATAGATAGCAATAATCAAATTACAGATGAGTCTCTCAACATATTCTCAAATGATTCAGAAACCCTCATACTGAATGAAAGTAATACAAAAATATTAGAAAATGGTAAGCTTGACCTTGAATCTGCTCTTATTACAATTGGATCACTTGGCATTAACAATCTTCTTTTAGAGGCTGGAAGCGGTTTAAACGGCGCAATGATAGAAGCAGGTCTCATTGATGAATTTGTAATATATACGGCGCCTATTATTCTCGGAAGTGATGCTCAGCCAATGATGCAAATCCCATTAAAAGAAATGTCAGAGAAGATTTCTCTTAAGATCATTGAGCTCAGTCAAGTCGCAGATGACATCAAAATAAGAGCAGTCCCCCTATGAATACCTTAACCAATAAACGAGTTCTATTAGGAGTGAGTGGCTCAATTGCTGCATATAAATCACCTGACATTGTTAGAAGACTTCAGGATTTGGGGGCTGAGGTGAGAGTCATTGTAACTGATGGAGGCAAAGAGTTTGTCAGTGAGAGGTCGCTGCAAACAATATCAAAGAATAAAGTTCATAGTAACCTATGGGACAAAGAGGCTGAGCTTGCTATGGGACATATAGAGCTAGCAAAGTGGTCAGATATAGTGATTATAGCCCCAGCCTCAGCCAATACAATCGCAAAACTTTGTCATGGCCGAGCAGACGACCTACTGTCAACTGTCATTTTGGCAACTGACGCCAAAGTCATGTTGGCGCCTTCCATGAACCAACAAATGTTTGCATCAAAGGCGATGAAGGATAATTTAAATATTTTACTAAAGCGTGATATTGTTATTATTGAGCCAGGTTTTGGAGAGCAGGCTTGCGGGGATATCGGTGAGGGAAGACTTGCTGAGCCAATAGATATCGCAAAACAAGCGGCAGATCTTTTTACTTCAAACTCACTCAGTGGAAAAAAAATATTAATTACTATAGGCGGAACAATTGAGGCAATTGATCCTGTCAGATACATCTCTAATCATAGTAGTGGAAAAATGGGAATGGCGATTGCCCATGAATGCATCCAAGCAGGGGCAAAGACCACTTTAATTATTGGATCAATTTCTGTAAATATAGAAAAAAGGGCAGAAGTTGTTCATGTTGTAAGTGCTGAAGAAATGTATGAAGCTGTAATGCAAAAAATTGAATCTCAAGATTTATTTATAAGCTGCGCAGCGGTTGCAGACTTCAGACCAAAAAATATAAGCCATAATAAGATTAAGAAAAATAATAGCTCAGTAACAATCGAACTTACAGAAAATAAAGATATCTTAGCAAGCGTCTGCCAACTCAACAAAAAGCCAATATGCATTGGTTTCGCAGCTGAAACTGAAAATTTTATAGCCAATGCAAGAGCAAAACTTTCGAGCAAGATGTGTGAAGCAATTATATTAAACGATGTATCTCAAAGTGAAATTGGTCTTAATTCAGACGAAAATGAAGTTCACTTCATTACCAATGATAAATGTGAAAAAATAGAAAAAAATAGTAAGCAAATTATTGCACAAAATATAATTGAAAAAATTACATATTTTTACTTCTGATCTTCACAAATGCCTATAAATCAAGGCTTAATAGACTTACCCACAAAACTGTGGATAACTCTGGTGATATCTTCATATTTTGTTATAAATTATGCGCTACAAAGGTAATTTCTACGGTTTTGCTGAATAAATAATCATATATATTTTTTGTATATAAATCAATAAGTTATATATTTTTAAAATATCAATCTAATTCAACTTTTTTTAGAAAGTTTATAAATTGGTGAATCGCGGATAACTTTAGAAGTTTTTCCCTTTAAGATAGGGGCTTAGAGGATATTTCACTGAAATCGTACTTAAAAGTTAAAGTAAATAATTTAATATTTTTTTAGCTAAAAATTAAGCTCAAAAACACGTCATTTAATTGGTATTAAATTTAGCAGTATTTCTATTAATTTTTAGGTTTTAAAGGTTATCTTGTGCGTGTTAACTATTACTAAAGATAATTATAATTAATAATGTATCTTGTATTTCCCGTGCCCTAATTGTTTTTCAATTGAATCCAACAAAGCTCGATCCAAAGATACATCAAACTCCTCTGACAAAGGAATTCTTCCTGAAGATTTTTCTGATTCATACTCTATGATTACTGGGCATGATCCATGATATTCTTTCAGCAAACTACATAGTTCTAAATAGTCATTTTTATTTTTTTGACTGAGATGAATTTTTAAGTATTTTGCAAACTTTAATTGAACTTTATCAACTGAATCTATTCGATCCACTACTACTTGCCACTGTTCTCTGAAGTCTTTATTAATTTTTCCAGATATCACCACTACCTCATCTAAAACTAATTGTTCACTAGTTTGTGCAAGCTTTTGTGAAAAAATCGCTGCATTTATCTTCCTTTCTCCATCCTCAATAGTAATACTTGCCATTTGACCTTTTCTTGTATTTCTGTAAACAATATCTGAAATAAGAGACAATACTCTTACATCTCGATTATTTCTAAATACAATGTCTTTCGGTAATGTACAAACAATTGACTTTAAGTCTGCTTTATACCAATCCGTAGGATGCCGATCTAAGTAATATCCCATGACCTTTTTTTCATGCATCATAATATTTTTAAAAGACAAAAATTCACCTTTTATGTATTTTTTTTCATACTCAATATGACTATCAACATCTGAAAATAAACTACTTTGACCTTTTGCTAGATCACCTTGTCTTTGCTCTGCTTGTCTGACTGCACTTGGGTAAGTTGAAATTAAAGTAGCCCTTTTAACACCAAATATGTCAAATGCTCCAGCATAAATCAGCGCCTCAATAGCCCTTCGGTTTAAATATTTCTTCTCTATTCGAAAGCAAAAATCAAAAATATCTAAATAATCTCCACTTTGTTTTCTTTCTAATACAATTTGATTTACTAGAGCCTCACCAACTCCTTTAATTGCTCCCAGACCATAAACAATTGTTTTATTATCGGTAATACTAAATTCGTACTCAGACTGGTTGATGTCTGGAGAAATCACTTTAACTCCTTTTTTCTTTGACTCTCCAACAGTGAAAGCAACTCGATCAGTATCGTCCATCACACCAGACAAAACAGCTGCCATAAATGGTGCTGGGAAATGCGCCTTTAACCACGCTGTCTGGTATGAAATATAGGCATATGCTACAGAATGGGATTTATTAAATCCATACCCAGAGAACTTATCAATGAGGTCAAATATTTCATTCGCTTTGTTCTCATCAATATTTTTCTTTGAGGCGCCCTTTACAAAAACTTCTCGCTGCTGAGCCATCTCTTCGACCTTCTTTTTACCCATTGCACGTCGCAAGATATCTGCGCCACCTAAAGAATATCCAGCCATAATTTGAGCAGATTTCATAACCTGCTCTTGATACAGAAATACACCATTAGTTGGCCTTAAAATTTCCTCTAGCATTTGATGAGGGTACCTCACCTTCGCGCCATGCTTAACTTGAATATAGTCATCAACCATGCCTGCATCAAGAGGTCCAGGCCTATATAAGGCTAACATTGCAACAATATCTTCGAAGCAGTCAGCTTTAAGTTTCTTTAGATAACCACGCATTCCTTCAGATTCAAGCTGGAAAACACCTGTTGTGTCACAATCTTGGAGAAGCTTAAATACTTTAGGATCATCCAGTTTCAGTTTATCAATATCAATTAATTCCTTGCTTAGGCCCTTATTGGCAATAATCTTTACTGCCTTGTCCATAACAGTTAAATTTGATAAACCTAGAAAGTCAAACTTAACTAATCCTACTGCTTCTACATCATCTTTATCAAATTGTGAAACTATGACATCTGACTCATCAGAGCCTTTATAAATTGGACAGAAGTCACTAATTTTACTTGGCGCTATAACAACTCCTCCTGCGTGGGTCCCTACATTTCTAATAATCCCTTCAAGGTCTTGCGATAAGTCTATTAAGGTTGAGACACTCTCTTCTGAATCATATCTTGATTTAAGCTCTTTAGAATCTTCAAGAGCTTTATTCAGGGTCATTTTTAATTCATTTGGAATCATTTTTGATATTTGATCACTAAACCCATAAGGATGTCCTAACACTCTTCCAACATCCCTTACAACTCCTTTTGCAGCCATAGTTCCATAGGTGATTATTTGAGAAACTTTTTCAGACCCATATTTTTCAGCAACGTAGGCAATCACTTCATCACGCCTATCTGTGCAAAAATCAATATCAAAATCTGGCATAGAAATCCGCTCAGGATTTAAAAAACGCTCAAATAAAAGATCGTGTTCGATTGGATCAACATTTGTGATTGAAAGTGCCCATGCAACAAGAGATCCAGCTCCCGATCCACGCCCTGGACCTACAGGAATACCATTTTCTTTTGCCCATCTTATGAAATCAGAAACAATTAAAAAATAACCTGGAAAGTCCATTTCCAATATTACAGAAAGTTCAAAATTTAATCTGTCATTGTAAATTTTTTTATCAACCTTTAGATCCTTAAGTCTGACCTCAAGACCTTTTTTTGACTCTTGACTAAAAAATTCAGCAATCGACATTCCCTCTGGTGTCGGAAAGAGTGGAAGATAGTTCTTCTCAAACAACTCAAAATGAAGATTACATCGCTTTGCTATTTCAGAACTATTTTCAATGACTTGAGGATAATCTTTAAACAACAATAACATTTCTTCTGAAGTTTTCAAATATTGCTGGTTACTAAAGTTTTTAGATCTTCTCGCATCATCTAATAAACCGCCTTCCGCAATACAGATTCTAGCTTCGTGTGCTTCAAAGTCATTTTTATCTAAAAACTGGACATCATTAGTAGCTACAACCGGAATCTCAACTGCAAGCCCTAAATCAATAACCTGGTTAAGCAAGCTTTCATCTGAGGTTCTATTAGTTCTCTGAACTGACATATAATAGCGATCTTTAAAAATAGACTTCCACTTTAAGGCTGTTTTTTTTGCAATCTCATAATTATTAGATAGAAGCTGTTTTGAAATATCTGAAGAAGTGGGGGAAGAAATCATTAATAAGCCTTTCTGATGAGCAACCAATTGCTCTTCTGAAACGCTAACAATAGAAATACCTTGTTCATTCAAATAAGCTTTTGAAATAAGTTCAGAAAGATTTAAGTAGCCTTCATGATTTTGACAGAGCAAAAGAACATCATAATGGCCCATGTCAAAAGTCAAGGAAATTTTTGCTCCAATAATTGGTTTTATACCGGCATTGATAGCTTTTTGATAAAACTTAATTGCTGAAAAAAGACTCATATCATCTGCGAGTGCGACACTTTGCATCCCTGACTCTTTCACAGTGTCAACAAGATTTGATATGCGAATTAAACTGTTCTTAACAGAATATTCACTTTGACATTGAAGATGAACAAAATCCACAGAATTCATTAAAAAAAGATATGACAATTAGTAACATATTTTACAAACAATTTTATATTTCGCCTTTGGCTTTTTTAAAATTATTAAAATTAGACTATTTGGGAAATAACAAACAAGCAAATCTATATATTTTGTGCTGCCTTTATTAGTGCTTGAGCCTTATCCATTGTTTCTTGCCACTCCATCTCGGGTATTGAATCATAAACAATTCCTGCACCAGCTTGGACATACAGCATCTCATCCTTAACTACAGCCGTTCTTATAGCAATGGCAAGATCCATACCTCCATGCCAAGAAAGATTTCCTATTGCACCAGAGTAAATGTTTCTTTTTAGGGTCTCTACTTCATCAATTATCTCCATCGCTCGAACCTTTGGAGCGCCACTTAAAGTACCAGCTGGAAAGGTAGCCTTTAATACATCTATAGAGCTCATATTTTCTTTTAACTCGCACTCAACGTTTGAGACAATATGCATGACATGAGAATAGCGTTCAATAAACATTTTATCAGTCAAGTTCACACTTCCAGTTTTGGCGATCCGGCCAAGATCATTCCTGCCTAAATCAATCAGCATTAAGTGTTCCGCAATTTCTTTTTCATCTGACAAGAGATCTTTCTCATTTTCAAGATCTTCTTGGATGCTCTTTCCTCTTGATCGAGTGCCAGCTATCGGTCTTATTGTAGCAACATTATTATTATCAACCCGCGTTAATATTTCAGGAGATGACCCAACTATTGCAAAACCATCTAGGTTAAGAAAGTACATATATGGAGATGGGTTGAGTATCCTGAGTTGACGATAAAGTTCAATAGGGCTCGACTTAAATGAACAAGTCAACCTTTGAGAGGGAACAACCTGCATAACGTCTCCTGCAGTTATATATTTCTGAACTTTTTCAACTGCATTAACAAAGTTTTCTTTACCAAAACTTGAAATAAAATCCTCAGACTTAATATTTTCGGAAGCTGTTGTTTCAAAAGTAAATAATTCTCTAATATCTTTTTCAATTACATTAAGTTTTGAAAGCCCATTCTCATAAGAGTCTTTCTCAGGATTAATGTGAGTAATGATATGAACCTTACTGGTTAAATTATCAACAACCAATAAGTCATTTGAAACCATCAATAAAATATCTGGTACATTCAGCTCATCTTTCTTATTAATGTTTTTGAGTTTTGGCTCAATATATTTAATAATTTCATAACCAAAATATCCAACAAGTCCGCCATTAAAATCTGGCAAATCCTCGAGTTGAGGAACTTTAAATTTATTTTGATATTCCTCAATCCAAGCAAGAGGATCTTCTACTTTATATTGTTTATGTAGTTTCCCTTTTTTTTCAATTGAAACATCGTAATCATTTACCTTAATAACTGTCTCTGCTGCCAAGCCAATAAATGAATAACGCCCCCATTTTTCACCTCCCTGTACTGATTCTAAAAAATAGCTATATGGATTATTTGCTAATTTAAGATACAAAGCGAGAGGAGTATCAGTATCTACAACAAGCTCTCTTGACAGAGGGATGTGATTAAAACCTTTTTCAATAAGACTTTTAAATTGAGACTTTTCCATGAATGTATTTTATCATTACCAAGTTTATGAAAACTTTAGAATACTTCTCTCAAAATGATCTGAAAAAAGTATTTCCAAAGAGGATAAAAAAAGGGGATTTCATTTTAAAAACGAAATCCCCTTTTATCGCTTTAAGCTGAATTATTCTTCAGCTTCTGCTTCAACTTCGCTGAGCTGTTCAGAGAGTTCTTGTTCCGCTTCGCTAGTTTGCATAAAGGAATCAGCTACACGCTTTTTCCGCTTCTCTTGATGATGTTTAAAGCCAGTGCCAGCAGGAATCAGTCTACCTACAATTACATTCTCTTTAAGACCTCTAAGATCATCAACTCTTCCTGTGATAGAAGCCTCAGTAAGAACCCTTGTTGTTTCTTGGAATGAAGCAGCAGAAATAAACGACTCAGTTGATAATGAAGCTTTAGTAATACCCATTAATAATCTCTGGAAAACAATTTCCTTCTTATTCTGGGCCTTTAACTGCTTATTTTTCTCAACAACATGAGCATGTTCAGCAGTTTCACCATTGACATAATTTGAATCGCCATTATCAATAATTTCAACTTTTCTAAGCATCTGTTTAACTACAACCTCAATATGTTTGTCAGAAATCTTAACACCCTGAAGTCGATAAACATTTTGCACTTCTTTTACTATGTAGTTAGCCAAAGCCTCAACGCCCAATAATCTGAGAATATCATGAGGATTTGAAGGACCATCAGAAATCACATCACCTTTCTCAACTGTTTCACCATCAAATACGTTGATTGCTCTCCAATGATGAACCATCATTTCAGTTACATCACCCTCTTCGTTGGTAATAAGCATGCGCACCTTAGATTTAGTAGGGTTACCAAAACTAACAACACCAGCACTTTCAGCTAGAATAGCATGATCTTTCGCTTTTCTAGCCTCAAATAAATCTGCAACACGCGGCAAACCACCAGTAATATCACTCGTTTTCGAAACAGCTTTAGGAATCTTAGCAAGAATCTCACCTGCAGCAATAAGCTGTCCATCTTCTAAATTAATTTTTACACCTGAAGGCAAATAGTGAGTAGACAGAATTGATTTTTTATCTTTCTTGTCAACTAACTTAATCATTGGCTTCATGTCTTTAGCAGCTGAAGTCCTTTCTGCTTCTTCAATCATTTCAAAAAAACTTAGTCCTGTCAATGGATCAGAGTTCTTGACAACAGTTTTACCCTCAACAAAATCAATAAAGGAAACTCTTCCGGAGTTTTCAGCGATGATAGGATGGGTATGAGGGTCCCAGTCGGCAATCTTATCTTTAGCCTTAACTTTACCACCATCTTTAAAATGAACTACGGCACCATAAGGGAGCTTATATCTCTCCATGACTTGTCCTAAATCATTCCTTATGGAAGCTTCAGAAGATCTTGAAATAACAACTAAGTCTCCATTTGCATTGGTAATTGATTTCATATTTTCATAGTGAACTATACCGTCAGTATTAATATTAATACTATTGACAGCAGTAGATGAGCTAGCCGCACCACCAATATGGAAAGTACGCATTGTAAGCTGTGTTCCTGGCTCACCAATAGACTGGGCAGCAATCACACCAACTGCTTCACCAACTCCAATCTTATGACCCCTTGCCATATCATTACCATAACAAGAAGCGCACACACCATATGAAGTTTCGCAGGTAATTGCTGATCTAACTTTAATAAATTCAATTCCTAACTCATTAATACGGTCAGAATCTGATAGGGTTATCAAATGATCTTTCTCTAAAAATACTTTCTTACTATTTGGCATTAAAACGTCTTCAGAAACAATTCTACCCAGTACTGCAGAGCCTAATGTTTGAACCACATTACCGCCATCTATGACAGCCTTCATAACGAGTCCATTTTCAGTGCCACAATCTTCTTCTGTGACCACCAAGTCTTGACCAACATCAACTAGCCGTCTAGTCAAATATCCAGAGTTAGCAGTTTTTAAAGCAGTATCTGCTAAACCTTTTCGGGCTCCATGCGTTGAAATAAAGTACTGCATGTTATTGAGACCTTCACGGAAATTACTTGTAATTGGTGTCTCAATAATTGAGCCATCTGGTTTGGCCATAAGTCCACGCATTCCAGCTAACTGCCTGATTTGAGCAGGGGAGCCACGGGCACCAGAGTCTGCCATCATGTAGATTGAATTGAAAGATGGTTTCTTTTCAGTCTTTCCTTCTGAATCTGTTATATCTTCATAACCAACTTTATCCATCATCGCCTTTGCTACTTCCTCAGAAGTTCTAGACCAAATATCAATGACTTTATTATAGCGCTCACCATTAGTTACAACACCAGATGCAAATTGTTGCTGAACATCTTTAATTTGACTATTCGCTTTGTCAATCATTTCAGATTTTTCACTTGGAATAATCATGTCATTCGAGCAGAACGAAATACCAGATTTAGTTGAATACTCAAAGCCCATGTACATCATTTGATCTGCAAAGATGACAGTTTCTTTTAGTTCTTGTGTTCTATAACAAACATGGATTAAGTTTGATACCACCTTTTTTGTTAAAGCTTCATTGATCAAATCAAATGAAAGACCTTTAGGCAAGATTCTTGAAAAAATCGCTCTTCCAATTGTCGTATCAACTATGCGTGTACCACTAGGAACAAAAGTAGAATCTGTCTTTTCATAGTCCTGAACCCTTAACTTTATCTTTGAGTGAAGACTAACTAGATTAGAATCATAGGCAGCAAGAGCTTCATTGGTATTTGCAAAAACCATACCTTCGCCCTTTTGATTAACCATCTCTCGAGTCATATAATAAAGGCCAAGAATAACGTCCTGAGAAGGAATAATAATTGGATCACCACTTGCAAGGTGAAGTATATTATTCGAAGCCAACATGAGTGTTCTGGCTTCTAATTGAGCTTCTTCTGAAAGTGGCACGTGAACAGCCATTTGATCACCATCAAAGTCAGCATTAAAAGCAGTACAAACAAGAGGGTGAAGCTGAATAGCCTTACCTTCAATTAGTAAAGGTTCAAATGCCTGGATACCAAGCCTATGGAGTGTTGGTGCACGATTTAACAGAACTGGGTGCTGATGAACAACACGCTCAAGAATATCCCAAACTTCAGGGATTTCGCTTTCAACCATTTTTTTAGCAGCCTTAATCGTCGAAGCAAGTCCATTAGCCTGAAGGCGGTTATAAATGAATGGCTTAAATAACTCTAATGCCATCTTCTTTGGTAGACCACATTGGTGGAGTTTTAAGTATGGCCCACAAACGATAACGGAGCGTCCAGAATAATCAACTCTCTTTCCAAGAAGGTTTTGACGGAATCGACCTTGCTTACCCTTAATCATATCTGCAATTGACTTCAGAGGACGCCTATTGTTACCCATTACAGCACGGCCACGTCGACCATTATCAATTAATGAGTCAACCGCCTCTTGAAGCATACGCTTCTCATTTCTGACAATAATTTCAGGCGCATCTAACTCTAAAAGTCTGCCCAGACGATTGTTTCTGTTTATTACTCGACGATAAAGATCATTCAAGTCAGATGTTGCAAATCGACCACCATCTAGTGGAACAAGAGGTCTTAAATCAGGTGGCAAAATTGGTAGCACATTTAGAACCATCCACTCGGGCTTATTTCCTGACTTGATTAACGAATCAACAAGCTTAAGTCTCTTATTAATTTTCTTAAGTTTAGTTTGAGATTTTGTATTTAAAGCATCTTCACGTAAATTGGCTGCTTCCTTTTCAAGTTGCATTTCTGAAAGAACATCTTGCATAGCTTCAGCACCCATCTTAGCAACGAATTCATCGTCGCCATACTGATCAAGTGCATCAAAATACATCTCTTCAGTAAGAAGTTGTTTCTTAATTAATGGGGTACTGCCAGGATCAGTTACCAAAAAAGCCTCAAAATACAAAACTCTCTCAATATCCTTTAGAGTCATGTCCATAAGAAGACCTAATCTAGAAGGCAATGACTTTAAGTACCAGATATGAGCCACTGGAGCTGCAAGCTCAATATGCCCCATTCTCTCTCTTCTTACTTTAGAAAGCGTAACCTCAACACCACATTTTTCGCAAACGACATTTCTAAACTTCATTCGCTTGTATTTACCACACAAACACTCAAAGTCTTTCATCGGACCAAAAATTTTGGCACAAAATAAGCCTTCTCTTTCTGGCTTAAAGGTTCTATAGTTAATTGTTTCAGGTTTCTTCACCTCACCAAAAGACCAAGAACGAATCTTTTCAGGAGAAGCTAAACCAACTCTAATTGCATCAAAATCTTGTTCTTTATTTTGCTGTTTTAAAATTTGTAATAAATCTTTCAAAGGATTCTCCTAATTTAATTTTGTTCAAGTTCAGTATCAATACCTAGAGATCGAATTTCTTTTACTAGAACATTAAACGACTCTGGCATGACTGACTCTGTACGATTTTCACCATCAACGATATTCTTATACATCTTAGCTCTTCCGCTAACATCATCTGATTTGACTGTTAACATTTCTCTTAGAGTATAAGCGGCGCCATATGCTTCAAGAGCCCACACTTCCATCTCACCGAATCTTTGGCCACCAAATTGAGCCTTACCACTCAATGGTTGTTGTGTAACTAACGAGTATGGTCCAGTCGAACGAGCATGCATCTTATCGTCTACCAAATGATTTAACTTTAACATGTGCATATAACCAACGGTCACATCACGATCAAATGCATCACCTGTTCTACCATCAAATAATTGAATTTGTCCACTCTCAGGCAAATCAGCCATCTTAAGTAATGATTTAATATCTTCTTCTTTGATACCATCAAATACAGGGGTTGCCATCGGAACGCCCGTTCTCAAATTATTAGCTAATTCCAATATTTCATCATCACTAAATGACTTCAAATCTTCAGCCTTTCCATAACTATTGTAAATGGAGTCAAGCATTGAGCGGATTTGCTTAATGGTATCTTTACGATGTTCATCCAAAAGATTTCCAATCTTATACCCAAGACCTTTTGCAGCCCATCCTAAGTGAACCTCTAAAACTTGCCCAACATTCATACGAGATGGAACACCAAGCGGATTTAATACAACATCAACAGGCGTGCCGTCAGCTAAATGAGGCATATCTTCTACTGGGGAAACTCTAGAAATTACACCTTTATTTCCATGACGTCCAGCCATCTTATCGCCAACCTGAAGAGTCTTACGTGTTGCCACGTAGACTTTAACCATCTTCTGGACTCCAGGTGGTAATTCAGCGCCCTCTTTAATTTTTGCACTTTCTTGCTCAAAAAATACTTCGAACTCTTCTTGTTTAGCTTTAGATTGTTTTACCAATGCAGCTACTTCTTTATTCACTGCGGCATCTTTAACTTTTATTTTTGCAATCTCACTGTTCTCTAAAGACTTTAAGTCTTTTGCAGCAATCTTATCGCCGCTCTTAATAGTGCCAACATTGCTAGTCGAAACGTTACCAGATAGTTTTAAACGAATCCTACGGAAAATGTCTCCATCAATAATCCCAAACTCATCATCAATATCTTTTTTAATATTCTCTAGTCTCTCTTCATCAATTACTAATGCACGAGAATCTTTTGCAACTCGATCTTTAGTAAAGATTTGAACATCGATGACAACACCAGATTTTGACGCGCCCATTCTCAATGAAGTATCTTTTACATTATTGGCCTTTTCTCCAAAGATAGCACGTAATAACTTCTCCTCTGGTGATAAGACGGTTTCACTTTTTGGTGTAACCTTTCCTACTAAAATATCGCCACCTTTTACTCTTGCTCCGACATACACGATACCAACATCATCAAGCTTTGAAAGAGCAGATTCACTGACATTTGGAATATCCGCGGTAACTTCCTCAGCTCCAAGTTTTGTATCTCTTGCGTAAGCTGTCAGTTCCTCGATATGAATTGAAGTGTAACGATCTTCCTGGACAACCTTCTCAGAAATTAGAATAGAATCTTCAAAGTTATAACCATTCCAAGGCATAAACGCGATCATCATGTTTTGACCTAACGCAAGCTCTCCTAAATCTGTAGAAGGTCCATCTGCCAAAACATCACCAGCAGCAACCTTGTCGCCTGGCTGAACAAGTGGTTTCTGATTAATACAAGTATTTTGATTTGAACGGGAGTATTTAATTAAGCTATAAATATCAACGCCTAACTCACCAGCTTTAGCTTGTTTAGAATCAACTCGAATTACAATTCTAGATGCGTCTACTGTTTCTACAACTCCATCGTGATCTGCAACAACACAAACTCTAGAGTCAGTTGCAACAACGCGCTCAATTCCCGTTCCGACTAATGGCTTTTCAGCACGAAGAACAGGCACAGCTTGGCGCTGCATATTTGAACCCATTAGTGCTCGGTTTGCATCATCATGCTCAAGGAAAGGAATTAAAGAAGCAGCAACAGATGAAATTTGTTTAGAGTCAATGTCAATGAGAGTCACTTCAGACTTATCTACCAATACAAATTCATTTTTATGTCTTCCAGACACTAAATCATCCTGAAGTTTACCTTTAGAATCTACCTTAGAATTGGCCTGAGCAATCGTATGATCAATCTCATCAATTGCAGAAACGTAAACTATTTCTTTCGTAACCTGGCCATTCTTTACCACTTGATATGGAGTCTCTAAAAAACCATATGAATTAGTTTTAGCATAGACCGCTAATGTATTAATGAGTCCAATGTTTGGACCCTCAGGAGTTTCAATTGGACATAATCTTCCATAATGAGATGGATGAACGTCTCTTACTTCAAAGCCTGCACGCTCTCTCGTTAGACCTCCAGGCCCAAGTGCAGAGATACGGCGCTTATGAGTAACACCTGATAGTGGATTAACCTGATCCATAAACTGGGATAATTGTGAAGAACCAAAAAACTCTCTCACAGCAGCAGAAACTGGCTTAGAGTTAATCAAATCTTGTGGAGTTAACTCGTCAGTTTCAGCAAGGTTTAGACCTTCTTTGACTGCTTTTTCAACACGGATTAGACCGATTCTAAACTGGTTTTCAATCATTTCACCAATAGCTCTTACACGTCTATTAGCCAATGTGTCAACGTCATCTACAACATCATGCCCATTTTTAATATCAATGAGTTTTTTGATGACATTAATAATGTCATCATGCGTTAGTACATGCTCAACAGTTTCACTTTCGATTCCTAGGCGTCTATTCAATTTCATACGACCAACTTTTGAGAGGTCATATCTATCATTATTAAAGAATAAATTTGAAAAAAGCGCATTAACTGCATCTTCCGTCGCAGGCTCACCAGGTCTCATTACATGGTAAATAGACATGCGCGCTTCAATCTCTGTCTGTAATTCATCAAGACGCAATGTATCTGAAATGTAAATGCCATTTTCAGCGTCATTGATATAGATAATGTTAATTTTCTTAATTTTTGTTGCAGCTAGAACCTCTAATGATTCCTCAGATATCAAGGTATTGGCTGCCAGTAAGATCTCACCTGTATCAGTATCAACTATATCTGAAGAAATAACTTTTCCAATCAGATACTCTAGTGGTGCATTGATTGAATCAACTTTTGCAGTTTGCAGCATCTTGACATGCTTAGCAGTAATTCTTCGGCCTTGCTCAACGACAACATCCTTGCCAATTTTGATATCAAATTCAGCAATGATTCCTCTTAAAAGCTCTGGTTTAATAACTAAATCACATGATTTAGACTTCATCTTTACTGAAATATGATCAAAGAAAGTATCAATAATATCATTGGTTGACTGACCCATAGCACGAAGCAAAGTCGTAACAGGCAGCTTTCTTCTTCTATCTATTCGGACAAATAAATGCTCATGATGATCAAACTCAAAATCTAACCATGAACCACGATATGGAATAACACGTGAAGAAAATAATATTTTTCCTGAAGAGTGAGTCTTTCCCTTGTCGTGCTCAAAAATAACACCTGGTGAACGATGAAGCTGAGAAACAACTACACGCTCTGTACCATTGATCACAAAAGTACCCGTATCAGTCATTAGTGGAAGTTGGCCAAGGTAAACACTTTCCTCAATTACTTGCTTAACGCGACGTTTTTTCTTTAAATTAGATCCATTCTTATCAAAAAGAACGAGATTAAGCTTAACCTGAAGTGTTGCCGCATAGGTAACGCCTCTAAGCTTGCATTCTTTCACATTATATTTTGGTTCTTGAAGCTCATAATCTAAGTATTCAATTTCTGCATATCCATTCAGGGCTGTAATTGGAAACACAGATTGAAAAACTGAGTGAAGGCCAATATTTTCTTTTTCGACCGCTCCCTCTTGAATAAAGGTATTAAATGAATTAATTTGAATAGACAATAAATCTGGCTCTTTAAGAATCGATTCTCTTGTTCCAAAATTATTTCTGATACGTTTTTTTTCTGTAAATGAATATGTCATGAATGCCCCGTATTAATCACCAAATTGTTTTCAAAATTACTTTTGAATAAAAACACCAAAATCCCCTTTTGGGGATTTTGGTTTTTTGCATTGAACAAATTACTTAAGTTCTACGCTAGCGCCAGCCTCTTCAAGCTGTTTAAGGATATCATCAGCTTCCGCTTTTGATGCTCCTTCTTTAACCGCTGCTGGAGCGCTTTCAACAAGATCTTTTGCCTCTTTAAGACCTAAACCTGTAATTCCACGAACAGCTTTAATGACAGCAACTTTCTTGTCGCCAAAGCTTGTTAGCATTACATCAAATTCAGTCTTTTCTTCAGCTGCTGCGCCAGCTTCTGCTGGTGCTGCTGCTGGTGCTGCTGCAACTGCAGCTGCAGAGACACCAAATTTTTCTTCCATTGCTGAGACGAGCTCAACAACATCCATTACAGACATGTCTGCAATTGCACCTAAAATATCTTCGTTACTTAATTTCGCCATGATATTTACTCCTCTATATAATTATTATTGTTTTTGATCACGCACAGCTGCCACAACGCGAGTTAACTTGGTTGGAACTTCGTTTAAAGTTCTAGCTAGTTTCTCTGTTGGTGCAAGCATCAACGCCATCAACATACTGATTGCTTGATCTTTAGTTGGAAGGCTCGCGATTCGCTTAAGTTGATCTGCATCAACAAACTCTCCGGATACCCCCAAACCTTTAACGACTAAGTCTTTATTTTCTTTAATAAAGTCACGAAAAACGCGCGCAACAGCACCCGGATCTTCTTGAGAAAAACCCAAGATAACCGGCCCACTTAAGACGGGCAAGATACATTCACACCCTGTCTCTGCTAACGCTCTCTTTGCTAGTGTATTTTTAACTACACGCAAAGAAACGTCTGCTTCAATAGCAGCGCTTCGTAAGTTAGTCATTTGTTCAACATTCAATCCGCGATACTCAGCAGCACCAACAGATACAGCGCCTGTAGCGACTGCATTGACCTGTTCGACAACTGCTTTTTTTGCTTCAAAATTAAGAGCCATAGTCTCTCCTGAACAATTAAAAAAAGAAAGCTATAAAATTACAACTTTCGCCACAAGGTATTCCCATACCCTCTACATAGGCAAATTGAAGGATCAATTTATTAAGTAATTAACTGCTAGCAGCTCATTACACCTATGGTCTTTGAGGCTAAACAAGTAACCTTGTCGCCCAAAGAATTCATAACTGATAAATAATTATCAGTAGTTAAATCTAATTAAATATCTACACTCGCCCCATCAACGCTCAAGCCTGGGCCCATTGTTGAAGAAACACTAATTTTTTTAAAGTACACGCCTTTCGCTGAACTCGGTTTTGCTTTCTTAAGAGCATCTATTAGAGCATTAACATTCTCTTCTAGTGCTTTGACATCAAAAGAAGCTTTACCAACACCAGCGTGAACAATTCCAGACTTGTCTGCACGATAGCGTACCTGTCCTGCTTTTGCATTTTTAACCGCTGTTGCAACATCAGGAGTAACAGTTCCTACTTTAGGGTTAGGCATCAAACCTCGAGGCCCTAGAACTTGTCCTAATCTTCCAACGACGCCCATTGCATCTGGAGAGGCTATAACAACGTCATAGTTTAAATCTCCATCTTGCATCGTTTTCATTAAATCATCCATACCCACAATATCCGCACCAGCATCAGTAGCCTTTTGAACATTATCACCCTGGGTAAAGACTGCGACACGGACGACCTTACCAGTTCCATTTGGCAGAACAACAGCCCCACGAACAGTTTGGTCAGACTTTTTCGTGTCAATTCCCAAATTGATACTTACATCGACAGACTCGTCAAATTTCGCGGTTGCACATTCTTTGACTAGCGATAAAGCATCAGAAATCTTATACTTCTCGCCTTCCTTAATTTTTGATATGTTTGCTTTTTGATTTTTCGTTAAACTAGCCATCATTAATCCTCCACCACAAGACCCATTGAGCGGGCGGTTCCGGCAACGATTTGGACGGCAGCATCTAAATCATTCGCATTTAAATCTTTCATTTTAATATTTGCAACTTCCTCAAGTTGTGCACGAGTCACTGTGCCCACCTTATTAATATGAGGCTCACCACTTCCTTTTGCGATACCAGTCACTTTTCGAAGAAGAACTGCTGCCGGAGGTGTTTTTGTTACGAATGTGAAACTTCTATCATTGTAAACAGTAATAATTACTGGTACAGGCATGCCTTTATCAAGCTCTTGTGTTTGGGCATTGAATGCCTTACAAAAGTCCATGATATTGACACCATGCTGACCTAACGCTGGACCAACAGGTGGCGAAGGATTAGCTTCTGCCGCCGGGACCTGCAGTTTTATATACGATTCAATTTTTTTTGCCATTTTATCTCCTATGGGTACAAACGCCTATCAAGCTCCCCGTTAACAAATTAACCCAATGGGTTATGTTATGTTTTCTCTACTTGAGAAAACTCCAGTTCAACTGCAGTAGTTCGACCAAAAATTAATACCTCTACTGTCAGTAAACTTTTTTCATAATTCACGCTTTCGACAGTTCCATTAAACTCATTGAATGGTCCATCAATAACAAGAACTTCTTCACCAGGTTGAAATGCAACCTTAGGTTTTGGTTTATCTGCTCCCTCTTGAACGCGAGCAAAAATTCTATCAACCTCTCTTTGGGTAATAGGAGAGGGCTTTCCTGAAGACCCTCCTATAAAACCAATAACATTGTTTGTATTCTTGACTAACAACCAACTTGGCTCTGTTAGTTCCATCTTAATAAGCATATATCCAGGGAAAAATTTGCGCTCAGTTTCTTTTTTCTTTCCACCTTTAAGTTCGACAACTTGCTCAGTTGGAATTAATATCTCACCAACCAGATCCTCTATTCCTTCCCTAGCAACAGCTTCCTCAATGGCCAACTTTACTTTCGCCTCGTAGCCGCTTCTTGCGTGGATTACAAACCAATTCTTAGACATGAAAATCCTTTACTTAAAATATGTTAATTGAAGAAATTGACTGAACACCCCATGTAAAGAACGCATCCACAATCCAAAGGAAAATTGCCACCACAACAACTGCAATCATAATGATTCCAGTTGTTTTCAATGTCTCTTCTCTTGAAGGCCAAACTACCTTTCTAAGCTCTATACGTGTCTCTTTCAAGAAGTGTACAAAGGTATCACCTTGGCTAGATTTAATAAATATTCCACCTGCAACAACAAATAACGCAAGAGTTATAAGTACCTTAGTCAGAGAATTAAAATTGAGAGGGTTTACATAATACAAAGCAAGTGCAGCAATAACTACAACAACTGCCAGGATAGTTTTCCATTGATCAGAACCACTCTTTAAATTGTCTATTTGTTTAGCCACATATATCCTTTAATTTGGCAGGCAAGGAGGGACTCGAACCCCCAACCAATGGTTTTGGAGACCACTACTCTACCAATTGAGCCACTTGCCTATATATCAAATCCTAAAAAGGGGCTACTCACGAGTAGCCCCTTACTTTTAATACTTTTAATTAGTAATCTTCGAGACGACTCCAGCACCTACTGTGCGTCCGCCTTCTCTGATTGCAAATCTTAAACCCTCTTCCATTGCAATCGGAGCAAGAAGTTCAACTGTCATCTTCACATTGTCACCTGGCATCACCATTTCAGTACCTGATGGTAATTCAACTGCGCCAGTAACGTCTGTTGTTCTGAAGTAGAACTGTGGACGATAGTTGTTAAAGAATGGCGTATGACGGCCACCTTCTTCTTTGCTTAAGATATATACTTCAGCTTCAAACTTAGTGTGCGGGTTGATCGTACCTTTCTTAGCGAGTACTTGACCACGCTCAACTTCTTCACGCTTGGTACCACGAAGAAGAACACCAACGTTATCACCTGCTTCACCTGAGTCAAGCAACTTTCTAAACATTTCAACACCTGTACATGTAGTCAACTGAGTGTCTTTAATACCTACGATTTCGATTTCATCACCAACGTTTACAACGCCACGCTCGATACGACCTGTTACAACAGTACCACGACCTGAGATTGAGAACACGTCCTCAATTGGCATCAGGAATGTCTTATCAGTATCACGCTCTGGGGTTGGGATATAAGTGTCTAATGCTTCAACCAACTTCAGGATTGAAGGAACACCGATATCTGATGTGTCGCCCTCGAGTGCTTTTAGTGCTGAACCAAAAACAACTGGCGTGTCATCCCCTGGGAACTCATATTCTGTGAGAAGCTCACGGATTTCCATTTCAACAAGTTCAACGAGCTCTTCGTCGTCAACCATGTCTGCTTTGTTCATGTAAACAACAATGTATGGAACACCAACCTGACGAGACAATAGAATGTGCTCACGTGTTTGAGCCATTGGTCCATCCGTTGCAGCGATTACAATAATAGCGCCGTCCATCTGGGCTGCACCTGTAATCATGTTCTTCACATAGTCAGCGTGTCCTGGACAGTCAACGTGTGCGTAGTGACGAGACTCTGACTCATACTCTACGTGTGCTGTTGAGATAGTGATACCACGCTCTCTTTCTTCAGGAGCATTATCAATATCTGCATAATCCTTGAACTCACCGCCACGGGCTTCAGCCATCACCTTAGTAAGGGCTGCAGTTAAAGTAGTTTTACCATGGTCAACGTGACCAATTGTTCCCACATTTACGTGTGGTTTGGTTCTTTCAAATTTTTCTTTTGCCATTTTTAATCCCCTGTATACATTCAAATTAAAGTGGAGCTCACCACCGGATTTGAACCGGCGACCTCTTCCTTACCAAGGAAGTGCTCTACCGACTGAGCTAGGTGAGCACAGTCCTAACCACTTGGAGCGGGTGATGGGAATCGAACC
>JGI24918J38489_100526_pt1 | contig 36406 bp, 22 predicted proteins | sample LinPfosmplate6_FD_38489 | JGI IMG/M metagenome (IMG submission 38489)
TGCAGGTCGACTCTAGAGGATCCCACCCTGCGGAGATCCCGGCCGAGCGCTTGACGCGCTGCTCTTCTACCTCGACAAAGTCAACACCAATCCAGCGACAATCCTCGGTGTCAATCAGGGCGGCGGCGCCTGGCACAACAACGTTGTCTGACTGGAGCTGGAGTCGGAGTTGACCCGCTTCGGTGGAGCCATCATCACTTCCGCGGACGGAGTGCACGATGGCTCGACGCAGCCCCCCCCCTACGCGGCCGGATTCCGGGAACTCGGCAACAATCGTGCTGTGCGGACGCCTGCTGCGTGGGGGAGCAGCGTCCGGCGTCCAGGTGAGCAAGAGGCGTACACACGTCACTGCCATGCATGCCTGTCTCTCGGACCCCCGACATGAGGAGGTACCCAAGGCCGAGATTTGAGAGAGGCTGCTGGAGTGCTATGCGCGCTCGAGGGGCATGGTCGCCGGGACTTGTACTAGGCGCCAGGTGGAGAACCCCACGGCCATGGCGACGGAGCGCGGATGCACGGTGGCACGGATCTCGAGCTTGGGCGGCCTGCCGCTCCAGTAGCCGCCTCACGCGGTGAGATCGTCCCCCAGGTCTTTCTTGCCGCCTTGGAGCATCGCCAGCATCCGCTGGGCCCCCTCCGGGACCTTGACCATGCGGTCACCCTCACCTTTGACGTGCTCTGCTAGCCACTTCGCGGTTGTCTCGAGCACCCGGAGGCACGCCTGCTCCTTCTGCGGGCTCATCCCCGTCCCCACGCAGTCGAGCAGCATCGCTGCCGCGAGGAGCTGCACGTCGCGGACGGTCACTCCGCCCAGTTCCTGCACCTCGTCCACCCGCTTGGCGATGTCCGGGGGAAGGCACTTGCGGAAGACGCGCCAGGCGCGTGCTTCAGTGTGAGCCGCCCTCTTGCTTTCACGGGCGGATTCCACTCGTCCTGTGCGGCTGGTTCCTGTTGGCATGTCCTATCCGTATATGAGGCTACAGTCAGCGGTCAGAGCGTCTCACGTACAACGCCACCCCCGGCGAAAACGACGGAATCCCTGACCCCGAGGCTTTGGCTCGCCCAAGTGGACAAGGGAGGGGGGTGACTTCTGCCCATCTCCGAACGAGGCCTCGAAGCCGACGAAGCGCAGCCGCCAGAGGCCGAAAGGGGCCGCTCAAGTGGGTCTACCCCCTCGCGAGCTTCTCGGGCCTCTCGGGGCTGGGAGGCGCCCAGCTCAGGCATCGAGATCGTCGCCGTCATCGGTCGCCGGGTCGGGGGAGACTCGGAGCAGCTCGGCCAGCCAGTCGGGCAGCTCCACCTTGCGCACGGTGTGAACGCTCTTCCAAAAGCGCGTGAATCTGAACAGGTCGGAGTTCGGAAGGTGGGCGTGAGGTAGCGAGAAGCGGTCGGGGAGGGCTTGTGGGCTCGGAAATCTAAGAAGCTGCCGGTGCGGCAGTCCGCGGGGCCGCCGAGCAAAAGGTGGTCGAGCGGGTCGAGCTTGCCAGACGGCCTCAGGAAGGCGAAGGGAGCGCAGGTAGCTGAACGTGGACGGTGAGGGCTCGGGGTAGCTGCCCCGAGCCCTCGTGGACTACCCGAGGACATTGGCGAACTCGGTCATCCAAGAGACGGACTACTCGCAATCCGGCCATGGTGTCCACCGTCGATGTGCGCACGGCTCCGGGGCGAGTGGGCTTGTGGTCAGGCTGGCCTTCTGCGTGCGCTGCGGGCAGCCGTTTGTTGTCTGCCGATCCTGCGACCGAGGGCATGTGTACTGTTGTTCGCCCTGCTCTGGGTCGGGCCGGCAGCAGAGCGTCCGGCGGGCTCGACGACGGCATCGCAGGAGCCCCGAGGGGCGCCGAGACCATGCAGACCGGGAGCGTGAGCGGCGACGGCGGCGACGACAGGCTGATCCTGGCTCGGGCAGCGGCGGGGAGCCGTCCGAGAGCGTGGGGGATCATGGTTCCGCAGCCATCGAGGTCGAGGTAGGGCCGGCGGCTGAGCCCCTCGGCCGCGTTGAGCGAAGCGTGGAGGGGCAGACCACCAGCCAGCAGGAGACGTTCGATGAAGCACCCGCCCCCTACGCCGCCGTGGAGGAGCACCCCAGCTCCCTGCCCGAAGCACAAGCCAGCATCCTGCGCTGCATCGTCTGCGGCCGGGTCGGCCGGCTTGTCGTTGACGCCTGGCCAGCTCGCCGCCCCGTGCGCAGACCAGCAGCTCCTCGGCTTCCTCGAGGGCCGGGCCCCGGTCGCCGTCGCCGGCCTGGACCCTGACCTTCAAGGATGCAGGCCGGGGAGGCGGTCATGATTTCGCCCGATCAGCACACAGAGATCCGCCGGCTGTTCTTCGCCGAGCACTGGAAGGTCGGGACCATCGCTTCCGAGCTCGGCGTCCACCACGACACCGTCCGCCGGGCCATCGAGGTAGACCGCTTCGTCTCTCGAGGACGTCACGTCCCCAGCCAGCTCGACGCCTACCTCGACTTCATCGCCAAGACCCTGGAGCAGTACCCGAAGCTCCGCGCTACCCGCATCCACGAGATGATCGTCGGGCGCGGCTACAGGGGCTCGGTTGTCCAGACCCGCCGGGCCGTCAAGAGGCTGCGGCCCAAGGGCACCAAGGAAGCCTTCTTGCGCCTGCAGACCTTGCCCGGCGAGCAGGCCCAGGTGGACTGGGGGCACTTCGGTCATGTCATGGTCGGCAAGGCTCGGCGTCCCCTGTCGGCTTTCGTGATGGTGCTGACGTGGTCGAGGGCGATCCACGTCCTGTTCACCCTCGACCAGACGCTGGAGAGCTTCCTGCGGGGCCACGTCGCCGCATTCTCCTACTTCGACGGCGTGGCGAGGACCCTGCTCTACGACAACCTGCGCAGCGTCGTCCTGGAGCGCTACGGCACCGTCATTCGCTTCCACCCCCGGCTGCTCGACTTCTGCGCTCACTACCACTACATGCCCAAGCCCGTCGGCGTGGCGCGGGGCAACGAAAAGGGCGGAGTGGAGCGCCAGATCCGCTTCCTGCGCGACCGCTTCTTCGCCGCCCGCAGGTTTAGAGACGTCGACGACCTCAACGCCCAGTTCGTGCGCTGGCGAGAAGAGTGGGCGCACGCTCGCCCCTGCCCCGGCGATGACTCCATCACGGTGGCCGAGGCGCTCGACCGCGAGCGGGAAAGACTGCTGCCCCTGCCCGAGCACCCCTTCTGCTGCGACAAGCTCGTCCCGGTCACGACCCGCAAGGTCCCCTACGTCCGCTTCGACACCAACGACTACTCCTTCCCTTCCGAGCTCGTCGGCAGGGTTCTGACCCTCTCGGCCTCCGCAGACCATCTCCGCATCCTCGACGGCGAGGACGTCGTCGCCGTCCACAACAGGAGCTACGACCGGAAGCAGCGCCTCACCGACGAGGCTCACCTCGCCGCTTTGATCGAGCACAAGCGAGCCGCTCGACTTGCCAGAGGCCGGGGGCGGCTCGTCGAGTCGGTGCCCAGCGCCGGCGCCTTCCTCGAGGCCGTCGTTGCCCGTGGCGACAACCTCGGCAACGCCACCAAGCAGCTCCTGGGCCTCCTCGACGACTACGGCGCAGACGAGCTCGCAGCCGCGCTCGAACACGCTCTGGAGCGAGGCACTCCAACCCCGGCGTCGGTCGCGCACCTCCTCGAGCAGGAGCGCAGGCGCCGCAACCAGCCACCCCCGGTCCCGGTCGAGCTGTCAGACGACCCTCGCATCCGAGACATGCGCGTCACCCCCCACAACCTGGAGGACTACGATGGCCTCGCACACACCCACGACGATGACCCGGATTGACCTCCTCGGCCTGCTCAGTGCCATCGGCCTACGCCGAGTCGCCACAGACCTCGACGACATCCTCGCCCGCGCCACCAAGCACCGGTGGAGCCCACAGGAGACCATCGAGGAGGTCGCCCGGCACGAGCAGCGAGACCGCGAGCGACGCTCGTTGGAGCGCAGGCTCCGCGCCGCCAAGATCGGCCGCTTCAAGCCCATGGCCGACTTCGACTGGAACTGGCCCCAAAGCATCGACAGAGACGCCATCGACCGCGCCCTGACCGGCGATCTGGTCGCCAGCAAGGACAACCTCATCCTCGTCGCCGCCCAGGGGCTGGGCAAGACCATGATCCTGCGCAACCTCGTCCACCAGGCCGTCCTGCGCGGGTACTCCGCCCTGTACGTCGAGGCTTCCAGGATGCTCCTCGACCTCGGCTCCCAGGAGACCCCCAGGGCCCTCGACCGCCGCCTCCGCTTCTACGCTCGGCCCATCTTCCTGGCCATCGACGAAGTAGGATATCTCTCCTACGACGCTCGCGCCGCAGACCTCCTCTTCGAGGTCGTCAGCCGCCGCTACGAGAGCAAGTCCATCGCCATGGCCACCAACCTGGCCTTCGCCGACTGGCCGACGGTCTTCCCCAACGCCACCTGCGTCACCGCCCTCGTCGACCGCCTGACCCACCATGCGGACATCGTCCTCATCGAGGGGGAGAGCTACCGCAAGCGGGAGGCCGAGCAGGCCCGCAAGGCCCGCAAGGCTCGCAAGACGACGGCAGGGACGACCACATCATGAACATAGACATCCCAGACCACTGGACCGGCGACGAGGCGCTGACCTTCGTGGCCTTCCTCGAGGAGGTCATCCTGGCCGTCTGGGGACTACACGGCCACGCCATGGCCACTCAGCTGCGCCGCGCCGAGGAGCAGTCCACGCTCGGATACTGCCGCTGCCCCCCAAGCCTGAACCCCCTCTACATACCCGACCCGCCGGACGAGCCCGAGTCCGATGACGAGCAAGAGGACATCGACAAGGACATCCCCTTCTGACCTCGTCCCGCCGCTGTCATGTCAGCTCGCACTCCCACGTCAGCTCACTGCAAAAGCCCGAAAGCACGGCGCTGCGAAGAAGCGTGCGCCACGACACCAGACCCACAGCCGGCAAGGCCGGCCTGTTCAGATTCGCGCGCTCTTGGATGAGCGACAACAGCCAGTCTTGCAGGCCACGTCCTCAAGAGCCCATCGACCTCGCCCGTTCCGAGCAGGACCAGCTTCATGGCGGGTTTCTCCGGCGGCGAACACGTTTGGAGCAAGACGGTAGCTGTCCGCGTGGAGGATATCGCTGAACGTAACGGCGTGACCTATGCAACAGGGAGCGGCTCATGGCAGACATACCAGCCAAACCCAACGATTATTAGCTACGGCAACTCGGGAGGTGCGGTCTTCCTAGTCAGGCTGGATGAGGATGGTGAACCCGTATGGGTCTTCCAGGGCAGCGGTTCAACCGGCCAGAGCGTCGCGACTACGCCAGACGGTGGAGCTGTGATCTGCGGCAGGTCCGGAAATGGCGGCATTGACTTCGGGGCAGGTCCGGTGGCCGAATCAAACTATGGAGGCTTTGCCGCAAGGCTCGGTCCAGACGGCGCTCACAGATGGAGCCGCGGCTTCGACCAGAGCACCGGCATCAGATTCCTTGCCGGCATTGCGGTCTCTCCCAACGAGAGCGTCTTTCTTTCGGGCAGGACGCAGGACGATGCTGTCTTCGGTACGCCCGTCGACTCACCCTATGGTTCGGGCGCATTCGTCGCGAAGCTCTCGGACAGTGGGGCAGCACTCTGGGCCAAGGTTCTCCCGACCGGGAGCAACGGGGCTGATGCCAGGGCAGATGCAGTCCTGGCAACCGCGGACGGTGGCTGCGTGCTCGCCGGCAGCATCCCATCGCCCGTGAACCTTGGCAGCGGACCGTTGGGCCGAGAGGGTCGCACTTCGGCCGTCTTTGCGCGTTTCGACAGCGACGGTAATCTCCTTTGGAGCAGGGATATCCAGGGAGAAGGCGACGTGCTGCCGACCTCCGCCGACCTCGCCCCCGACGGGTCCATCCTCGTCTTGGGTGAGTTCACTGGCCGGATCGACTTCGGCCGCGGTGTAGAGATCAGTCGCGGGGAGAAGGACATCTTCTTGATGAAGCTGCGACCATGATGTGTGCGATAGGCAGAACTCTGGCCATGTACAGCAAGCACACCCGCATAGCGGCGCGAGTTCGGGTGCTTCGCTCCATCCACAGAGGCGGGGGGCCGAACCTTCAACTCACCAGGATGACGTCACGAACCGGCCGGCTCTGGCCGGTGTTTTCGTGCCACTTTCTAATCATCCTCGTGGTCATCGCCGGGGCGTGCTCGAGCGACTCAGGCGGTGCCGGCCAGCCGGCGCCCGGTTCTGTTTGCGGAAGCGACCAAGACTGCAAGGGAGACCGCATCTGCGTGGACGGAGGCTGCCAGGCACCCGACGACTCCGGTACGACCGGCGGCGGGGCCGAAGACGCTTCAGTTCCCGATGATGCCGGCAATTTGCCGTCCGATGCCGAGGCCGACGGCGATGTGCCGGGTTGCACCGTGGATGCCGACTGCGAGGATGGGAACCCGTGCACTGAAGACCATTGCCGCCAACCGACGGGAACGTGCCAGCGCTCAGCGCTGGAGGGCGTCTGCGACGACGGCAACCTCTGCACCGCGGACGACCGCTGCGTTGACGGCGAGTGCCACGGGATCGACGTGGGCTGCGAGTGCGTGTCGGACGGCGACTGCGCCCGGTTCGAGAACGGCAACGCCTGCGACGGCAGCCTCCGGTGCGACAAGGCTCAGGTGCCGTGGGCCTGCGCCGTCGATCCGGGGACGGTCGTGCGCTGCCCCCCTGTGGAGCCTCCCCGCAGCCCACAATGCGTGGCGACGGTCTGCGAGCCGGCGACCGGGGAATGCCGAACGGTCACGGCGGACGTGGGCAAACCCTGCGACGACGGCGACCCCTGCACAGTCCGCGGCGCGTGCACTGCGGCGGGGGCGTGCACCTCGGAGCCGAGGGACTGCGACGACGGCACGGACTGCACCGAGGACACCTGCGACTCCGGAGGCACGTTCGGCTGCGTGCACGAGTACGTCTCGGGGCGGTGCGACGACGGCAACCCGTGCACTGTCGGTGACTCCTGCGAGGAGGGCGCCTGCGTGGGCCGCGCCGCGAAGGACTGCGACGACGGCAACGACTGCACAGCCGACACCTGCGACCCCCGCGCGAAGGAAGGGTGCTCGTATGCCCCGCGCACAGGACCATGCGAGGACGGCGACCCATGCACCGAGGGGGACGAGTGCCTGGAGGGCGCCTGTCTCTCGGGTGCTCCGCTCGACTGCGACGACGGCAACCCATGCAACGCGGACGGTTGCCTGCCTGAGACCGGCTGCACCCATCAGCCGATGGCTGGACCGTGTGACGACGGGATCGGGTGCACCGCGGATGCGTGCGACGCGGACGGGCACTGCGTGGGTACGCCGGTTGACGCCCTGTGCGATGACTCCGACCCTTGCACGGAGGACCACTGCGATGCTCATCTCGGATGCGCCACAGGTCCAACGACGGGGCCGGAATGCGAGGACGGCGACCTTTGCACGGTGGGGGATCGCTGCGATGAGGGTTTCTGCATCGCCAGCGAGGCGCGCGACTGCGACGACGGGAACGAGTGCACCTCGGACGATTGCGATCCGCAGGCCGGCTGCGAAAACGACCCCATGCCTGGCGCCCTATGTGAGGACGGCAACCCCTGCACGAGCGGGGACACCTGTGCGGATGATGCCTGCGGACCCGGCGGCCCCACCGACTGCGATGACCAGGAAACCTGCACGGTCGACTCATGCGACCCCCTGTCAGGATGCACCCATAAGCCGCTAGCGGACGGAGCGCTGTGTACTGACGGGAGCCTTTGCACAGTGGACGACCGGTGTGCGGATGGAGTGTGCATTCCGGGCCCGGCGGACGAGTGCTTCGATGGCAATGACGTGGCCTGGGATGGATGCACCGACTGCAAGATCACGGAATTCGACGTGGCTTCGCAGACAACTGACCACGACAGCAGGCCCGATGTTGCGTCCCTTGCTGGAGGCGGTTTCGTGGTCGTCTGGAACCGAAGGGATGACAGCGACGACGCCCACGAAGTCTTCGTGCGCCTGTACTCTGGCGATGGCGAGCCCAAGTCTGCTGAGGAGCCCATAGACGAGTTCACACAAGGCCGGCAGGAAGTGCCGCGAGCGGCCGCATTGCTAGAAGGCGGTTTCGTCATTGCCTGGGCATCGGCGGATGCCCGACTCGCTGAACACACCTCGGGCACCGGTAGTGAACGGGAGGTGGTGGCCCGTTTCTTTGACGCGACCGGTGAGCCCAAGGGTGGCGAGGTTGTCGTCAACTCCATTGTGGACTTCAAACAGGACCGGCCCGCACTGGCAGCTCTCGCCAGCGGCGAAGCCGCGGTCGCCTGGCAGAGTGAACAACTCCGACAAGGCCGGGAGAAGAGGAACCGCGTGATGGTTCGTCTGATGGACGCAGAAGGGAATCCGGTCAGTGCGGAAACCCAGGCGCACCCGGACGGGGAGGGGCAGCGGCGCTTCCCGGCCGTGCAAGCGCTCAGCGGAGGAGGTTTCGCCGTTGGGTGGGAGTGGGCGCAGAACGACATCAGCGAGCACGCAATCGAGGCTCGCGTGTTCGACGATGGTGGCGTGCCGCTCTCCCCGGTCATTCGGGTGGCCGAAACCGGCTACTGGGCGGTTTCCGCTCCGGGCATCGCGGCATTGTCAGAACAGCGGTTCATCCTGGCGTGGACTGACAACCGACTCGTTGAAGGCGAGGTAGACCGTTGGGTGGTTGCCGCACGCGCCTTCACTGGGCAGGGCGTCGCTGAATCGCCGGTCGTGGAGCTGGCGGAGAACTCCTACTCCCTGTCCAACGGGGACGCGATCCTCAGTTGCGGTGAGCGGCTGTTCGTCTCATGGATTCAAAACAGGTCTGAGCCGGGCCATGGCAAGGCTGTCTTCGGCCGGATGCTCTCGACGACCATGGATCCGCTGGGAGAGCATGGGGAGCCCTTCATGTTGAGCTTGGAGGAGGAAGGCTCTCAGCAGTTCGTTCGGTTCGCGCAGGACGAGTCCCGCGGCGCCGTAGCCGTGTGGTTGTCCTCCCGGTACGACGCCGGCCAAGACACGAACGTGCAGAGCATTCGTGCGCAACGCTTCAACTGCGACGGAAGCAGACGGTATCGCTGACAATCCAGGCGCGCACCGTCGCTCTGCACAGCCACACGACGAGTTGCGGCTGCGGGCACTTCCTAGCCGAACGCTGAGACGCCCCCATCGGCAGACTTGGCGCCAACGAGGCGTGCGGTCTGCTGCCCCTAGCCTGGCTCCCACCGCCCCCTCAGACCACGCCGAAACGGCCCCGTTTGCGTACTTCCTGCGTACTCGCCCGAAAGTGCCGAATCGGCGGAGGCGCGGAAACCCTTGGTGCGAAAGGGGGGACTCGAACCCCCACACTCTTGCGAGCACAAGATCCTGAATCTTGCGTGTCTACCAATTCCACCACTTTCGCAGGGGGCGCCCTTATAAGCACGGCGAACGGGAGTGTCAACGTGCACGGTTTCGGCCCTTGCCGCCGGCTTTCCGGCACCGCATAATGTCGCGCCCCCAAGAAAAGAGGAAGCCATGAGAGGCAAGCGCGCGAGTGTGCATGGAGTCGGACTTCTGGCAGCCCTGCTCCTCCTGCTGGCGCCGAGCGCCGGTAGCGCGAAGGCCAGCAAGGCGGCGGTGAAGCTCGCGAAGGAGCGCCTCTCTCAGGTCGTCGCCATGGGTCGTCAGAGTGGGCTTCCCATCGTGCGCGCCCGCGCGACCGAGCTCTGCATCCGCTTCGAGAAGAAGATCCGCAAGGCCTGCGTCGAGGAGGGCGCTGCCGACCCGGCCTTCGAGGTTCGAATTGCGGTTGTCCGCGCCCTCTACGCCATCGGCCAGGCCCGCCACGCCACGCCTGTCCTCAAGGGCCTGTTCACGGATCGCAAGGTGACGTTCGCGGGGGCTCTGGAGCGCGCCTTCGACCTGCCGGAGAAGGCTCAGCAGGCAGCCAGGAAGGACCTGCTCGCCTTCATGGCCGACGAGAAGATCGAGAACCGACAGACGCGCGTGAGCGAGATCTCCATGCATCCCACCCCCTTCGCACGGGCTCTTCTCGTCGAAGGCGCCCTTGGGCGCAAGGACCCGCCGCGCTCCGAGCTGCGAGCCTCGATCCCCAGCCTCGACGTGCGCATGGACGGCCCCATGTTCGCCGAGCTCTACAAGCGCGGGGACGAGGAGATCCGCACCATGATCCTGGCGGGACTGGACGTCCTCCCGTCCAACGCCGCTCTTCCCCCCTTCGTGACCGAGCAGCGCGTGAAGGAGCGCAAGCCTGGTCCGCTCACGAGGAGGCTCGGGCTGCTCCTTGCCAAGCACGGGCACAAGGAGGCCGAGCCCTACCTCCTCGCCGCGCTGAAGACCGAGACCGAAGACGAGGGCAGGGTAGAGATCCTGAACGTGCTCGCCGGCGTCGCCACCGGGGCCTCCGCTGGAGCGGTGCGTCCCTTCACCGACAAGGAGACGAGCAAGCTCCCCGTGCGCCTGGCCGCCTGGTCGGTGCTCATGAGGGCCCGTGACGCCAAGGCCTTGAAGCGCATGGATCGCTGGCAGAAGAGCGACGACGGCTTCCGCCGCGCCGCCGCCACGAGGGCCCTCGCCTACGCCGACAGCAAGAAGTCTCTCGAGGCCCTGCACGGCCACCTCTCCGACGGGCGCGCCGTGGTGCGCAAGGCGGCCGCCGAGGCTCTGGCCGAGCTGGCCAAGCCCGAGTCCGACGAGCCTCTGCTCCGCGCGTTGCAGGCGCAGACCGCCCCGGACGAGCGCCGCTTGCTGGCCGCGGCCGTGTTCCGCGTGATCACCAACGAGCGCCTCGGCGACGTGAGCTACCTCCTCCAGGACCGCGACGAGAGCATCCGGGCCGCCGCCATCGAGGCCATGGTCTCCTCTAGGGATTCCCGCCTCGCGCCCTTCCTGCGGCCCCTGCTCATGGACAAGAACTCCGCGGTGCGCGTGCGCGTGCTCGAGGGCCTCATGCTCTCCGACCCTAAGGAGGGCATGCTCGCCTTCACCCGTGGCCTTAACTGGCTCGACGGCTACGAGCTCATCTCCTGGGCGCGGGATCACGGCGCTCAGATGGGGCCCTACGTGAAGAAGGCCCTAACCTCGTCTCGTGACGGAGTTCGCCACGGTGCCATCGAGGCCTTGGCGGAGCTTCCCCCGCCGACCCGCGTCGAGGTGGCCACCGCGTGGGTCGAGAGCACCACGTCGCCGGCCGTGCGCATCCGCCTCCTCGAGATCCTGGCCGACGCCTCGCCGTCGCAGGTCCTTCCCCTCCTCGAGAAGGCGGCCGGCGACGAGAACCTCGTCATCCGCGCGGCCGCTGTTCGCCTGCTCGGCCGCCTCGGCAAGAGCGGCGACATCGTGGTCAAGGCCTTGGACGACAAGGCCCTCGAGGTTCAGATGGAGGCCGTGGTTGGTCTCTTAGGGGGCTGACAGGCTGGCCGCCCGCGGGGCCTTGCGCCTGCTCTCGGAGGCCTGCAGCCACTCCCGCACGGAGCCGGCGATGGCGCCGGCGATCAGCTGGCGGTACTCCGCCCGGGCCAGCCTGGCCGCCTCGTTGGGGTTGCTGAGGTAGCCGACCTCGATGACGATGGCGGGCATGCGCGCCTCTTTCAGCACGGCGAAGGAAGCGTGGCGCACTCCGCGGCTTGGGGCGCCCGTGGACTCGGCGAGGGCGCCGACCACCAGGTGAGCGAGGTCCACGGAGGCGCGCTGTGAGCCTGCGAGGTGGAGGCCGTGCATGACCGCTCCAAGGCCGGAGCGAAGCGGCGAAGGTGCTGCACCCTCCTCCCTGCTCACGATCTGAAGGCCCTCCTTGCGGGCGACCTGCTCCGAGAGCACGTAGACTTCGACTCCCTCGGGCTTCGAGCTCGGGGTCGAGTTGACGTGGATGGAGAGCAGCACCGCGGCGCCGGCGGCGTTGGCTCTTCGGCTCCTCTCGCGGAGGCCCACGAAGCTGTCGTCTTCGCGGGAGAGGGCGGTGCGGAGGCCGGCTTCGCGAAGGAGCGTCTCCACGCGCAGGCTGATGTCCATGGTCAGGGACTTCTCCAGGAGGCCGTCAGGCCCCACCGCGCCCTGGTTCAGCCCTCCGTGGCCCGGATCTATGTAGACGAGCCCCGGCCCCCCCGGCGAAGCGCCGAGGATGAGCATGGAGAGGATCGCCGCAAGCACGTTGGACACGCTCAGAGCGTATGGCGGGCGGGGCGACCGTCAAGAAAGAGGGGGCGTCCGACTTGAGCCGGCGGAGCTGTCAACGCTCGGCCGTCAGTGGGAAGCTCTGACCCAGGGACAGGCCATTAGGAGTCCGCGGGTCAAGTGGGACACGCCATAGTTGAAAGGAGGCGGGGTTCCGGCTAAGCCTCAGGTCCCCTGACACGAGGTCACCGTGATCGAACGCTCCGAGCTCCTTGAACGCTTGCGCAACATGGAGGCCCACATGCTGGTGGTCGGCGGCGGGATCACCGGAGCCTGCATAGCGAGGGACGCGGCCATGCGTGGCATACGCGTCGCCCTCGTGGAGCGGCGGGACTTCGCCTGGGGCACCAGCAGCCGCTCCTCGAAGCTGGTGCACGGGGGCCTGCGTTACCTCGAGCAGCTCGACTTTCGGCTGGTCTTCGAGGCCACCCGGGAGCGTGCCGTGCTCGGGCGCATCGCCCCTCACCTGGTCTTCCCCATCCCCTTCCTCTTCCCGATCTACGACAGCGACAAGAACGGCGTGCTCAAGATCGGCGCGGGCATGTGGCTCTACGACCTGCTCGCCAGCTTTCGCCAGTACCGCTGGCACCGCATGATGGGGTCAGCCGAGACGTCGAGGGCCGAGCCGGGCCTCCAGCGGGACGGTCTCGCGGGCGCGGCCTGCTACTATGACTCCGGCACCCACGACGCGCGCTTGACCATTGTGAACGTGGTCGACGCCGTCCGCCACGGGGGCGTGTGCCTGAACGGGGTGAGCTACGAAGGGGTAGAGCGCTCAGGGGGCCGCATAGCGGGAGCGCGCCTGCGCGACGAGGAGAGCGGGGAGAGGTTCTCGGTGAAGTGCGACCTCGTGGTTCACGCGGCCGGTCCCTTCACCGACGAGGTTCAGGCGGCGGCGGGCCTCACCGACAAGCACCTCGTGCGCCCGACCAAGGGCACCCACCTCATCGTGCCGGCCGAGCGCCTGCCGGTGAGCCATGCGGTGGTCATGACGACGCGGAGCGACGGCCGCGTGACCTTCGCCATTCCGTGGGGAGAAGGAACCCTCATCGGCACCACGGACACGGACTACGCGGGCGACAAGTCGAACGTCCACGCCTCGTCTGACGACGTCGACTACCTGCTCGACGCCGTGCGCACCTACTTCCCCTCGTCCGAGCTCTGCCGCGATGATGTGATCTCCACCTACGCCGGCCTCCGCCCCCTCGTCCGCCAGGACAAGACGTCGCCTTACGAGGTCACCCGCGAGCACGAGATTCACTGGGACCCGGCTGGCATCATGACGATCTGCGGCGGCAAGCTGACCACCTGCCGCAAGATGGCCGAGGAGCTCGTGGACCGCTTCCTGCGCGAGCGCGACGAGTTCCGCGCTTCGGCGCGTGTGTGCTCTACGGCCCAGGCGCCTCTACCCGGAGGCGGAGGCATCTCCGGCCCCGAGGGCCTGGCCGGCCTCGCCCGTGGCATCCAGGAGCGGACCGGCCTCGACGATGCCAGCAGCGAGCACCTCGCGAGGGCCTACGGCAGCGAGACCTACGCCCTGCTTGATGGCGACCTCGCCGGCGACGGGAAGCTGGATCCGCTGGTGCCGGGCCTTCCATACCTGGCCGGGGAGGTCGACGTGGCCGTTAACCAGGAGCTCGCCCGCTCCACCAGCGACGTGCTCCAGCGGCGCCTGCACGTCTTCTACAAGGACGCCGACCAGGGCCTCGGAGTTTGCGAGCAGGTGGCCTCCCGGGTAGCCGAGCTGATGGGCAAGGACGCCGAGTGGCGCCAGGCCGACGCCGAGGCCTACCGGACCGAGGTCGCGAGGAGCCGCGCCTGGCGTGCGGAGGTAGGCGATGCCTGAGCCCCCGCCCGCGGCTCCGCCGGGCGAGGCCGTTGAGACGGCGGGCGGGCTCAGAGACGCGGTGCTCGGGATCGTTTCAGAGGCAGTGGAGATCGTGCGCGCGCACTTCCCCGCCGAGGGGGAGCGCTGGCGGGTCGAGCTCAAGACCGGCCCCGACGATCCCCTCACGGCCGCCGACCTCGCGGCCGATCGCTTCTTGAGGGAACGCCTCGGCTCGCTCTTCCCCGAGGCCGCCATGCTCACCGAGGAGAGCGAGGACCACCTCTCACGGCTCGATCGCTCCTGGGTCTGGGTCGTCGATCCGGTGGACGGGACGAGGAGCCTGGTCGAGGGCCGCAAAGGGGTGGCGGTGTCGGTGGCGCTTGTCCACGACGGACTCCCCTTGCTCGGCGTGCTCGGGAATCCCGTCACCGGCGAGAGCTTCGTGGCCGTGCACGGCAGTGGAGCGCAGGAGGTCGGAGTCGGGACCATTGGGGTGCGGCCTCTGAAGGCCTTGCCGGAGCGGCCGCTGATCGTCGTCTCGGCGAGCGAGTCACGGCGTGGCGTGTGGAAGCCGATGGAGGAGGTGGCCGAGCTTCGGATCGTGGGCAGCACCGCCTACAAGACAGCCGAGGTCGCCCGCGGCGAGGCCGACGCCTACGTCACCCCGGGACCGCGCAGCGAATGGGACATCGCCGCCGCTCAGCTCATCGCCGTCGAGGCTGGCGCCGCGGTCACAGACCTCGAGGGCCGGCAGATTCGCTACAACAAGAGGAGGCCGGAGGTACGCGGGCTGGTCGTGGCCCCCTCCGCCGTGCACGCGGAGCTCCGGGCGCTCGTCCTCGAGCGGCTCGGAGGAGCCTTGAAGGAGAGCTGGTGGGGGTCCGCTTGCTGAGGCGCCGTCCGGCGTCGGCAGCTCTCTGCCTCCTCGCTTTGTGCCTCCCCTCCTGCGGGGACCCCTGCGCGCGCCTGCTCAAGACCGTCTGTGACGAGCGCCCGCGCGAGGAGCTCTGCTCCCTCTATCGGGTGCGCGTCGATCGCGGCGACATGTCGCCGGAGCTCTGTGGCGCCGTCCGGGAGGTCTTCTTAGAGCAGCTCGAACGACAGATGGCGAAGTAGATGCGTGCCCGCGCCGGGCTGTGGGGGGCGGCGCTCGCCGTGCTGGCCCTGGCGCCGGCCTGGGTCCCGGTGCTCCTGGGCGGCGAGACCTTTTACACGCGCGACACGGCCTTCTACTACGCGCCTCAGAAGGCATTCGAGGTCGCCACGGTCCGGGGCGGGGTGTTTCCGACCTGGAACCCGGCGCTGCACCTCGGCCTGCCCCACGCAGCCAACCCCACCTTTGGGGTGCTCGATCCGCTCAACGCCGTCCACCACCTGCTGCCCGGGAGCCTGGGTGTCTCGGTGCGGGCCCTCGTCTCGCTCCTTGTTCTGGGCCTTGGGTGCGCGTGGCTGGCAGGGCTGCTGGGGGCGGGGAGGTTGGGCGCCGCGGTGTCCGGAGTGTGCGCGGCCCTGTGCGGTCCCGCCCTCGGCTATCTCGGCAACCCCTTCTACCTGCACGGGCTCGCCTGGATCTGGCTGGCGCCGGGCGCCGTCCTCGCGCCCTGGCCCCTTCGCGCCCGGGCGGCGGGTGTGGGCTTGGGCCTGGCCATGCCTTTGCTCGCCGGAGATCCCCAGGCGGCGATGGTGGCGGGGCTGCTGTGCGGGCTGGCGAGCGTCGCCGGCGGCGCCGGAGTTGGTCTACGCCTGCGAAGCTTCTCCCTCGGAGCCGCGCTGTCGGCTCTGCTGACTCTGCCGCAACTCGTCGCCGCCTACGGCCTGTTCTCCCGTTCGGCGAGGAGCAGCGGCCTCGAGGCCGACGCGGAGCGCTGGAGCCTGCCAGCGGCGCGATTGGGGGATCTGGTGGTTCCGGCTTTCTTCGGGCGTACGCTTCCCGAGTACTCCTTCTTCGGCGGGCGCCTCTACCCTGGGGCCAGACCCGAGGTGGAGCCCTGGCTCGAGAGCTTGCACGCCGGCACCAGCCTCGCGCTCCCGCTGCTCCTTTGTGCGCTGGCGGCGAGGGTGGATCACGAGCAACGCCGGCGTCGTGTCATCTTCGCCGCGGCGGCCGCGGTGTTGCTGGTACTGGCCCTCGGTCCCGCCGCCGGCGCACTTCCGGTATTGGGTAAAACTATCATTCCATTCGGGTGGTTTCGTTATCCGGAGAAGTACGCCGCATTCGCCGTCGTGCTGCTCGCAGTGCTGGCGGGCCCGGGGATCGAGGCCCTGCGCCCCGGCGCTCTTGGCCCGCGCGCCCGCCTCGCCGTGGCGTCTCTCTCGTTGGTCCTCGGGTTGGCGGCGGCGCTGCTGGCGCTGGCGCCGAGCCCTCCCTGGATCCAGCTCCTCTCCCATGTGCCCGTGGACGGCCCCGCCGCCCAATGGCTTCGCCTCGCGAGCGGGCTTGCGGCGGCGACGCTCATTTGCATCGGGCTCATTCTCCTCCTCTCTCGGGCGCGCCAGGTCGCGCCGCGAGCCGCCGCCGCGTTGGCTCTGCTGCAGGCCGTCGTGATGGCCGCTGCGTTTGTGCACACCGCGCCTCGGGCGCTCCTCGATCATCCCGTCGAGCTTGCCCGCCGCCTCTCCGGCCACGGCCGGACGGCCGTCGACGCCGCCTTGTCCACGGGCAATGCCCTGTACCGCAACGAGGAAGGCTATGTGGCGCAAATAGCCCGGGTCCGCGCGCTCCTCGGCTCCTTCGGCGGCGAGGTGCCGGGGCTGCGCCTCGTGGGCGGATACACGGCCGCCTTCATCGACCACGAGGCCTCCCGCTACGCCGAGCGCATGCTCTACAGGCGACCCGAGCAGACCTTCAGGTGGCTGGGGATTCAGCGCTACCTGAGCCTGGACCGCCCACTCCCCGAGCGACTGTCGCGTCACCTGGAGCCTCTCCCCTTCGCCCCAGCTCCCGGCGTTCGCCTTTATCGGAGCGCCTTCGACGCCCCGCTGGTGCGCTGTCCGGGCGGCGCCGTCCCGGTCGAGCATCCCCTTGCCCACCTCGACGGGCATCCGGAGCTACGTTCCGATCGTCTCGCCCGGACGAGAGCAGCCGTGGCGGTCGGGGGGCTGCTGCTGCCCGCCGAGCCAAAGGACTCCGGAGCCAGGGTCTCGGTCCTCAGGTCGGACCCGGGGCGCTGGCGCCTCCACGTCGCCACGGAGAATCCCTGCCTGCTCGTTGTGGCCGAAAACCACGATCCCGGTTGGAGAGCCAGCATGGACGGGGAGAAGGTCGACATCGTCAAGGCGGACGCCGCCTTCCTCGCGACCCCGGTGCCGCCGGGAGAGCACGATCTGCGGTTTGAGCACCGGCCCCTGGAGCCGCTCCTCGCTCTCGCGGGCCTGCTGGCGGCGGCGGCGGCCATCATGATGCTGAGGAGGCGCCCGACTCGAGCGCCGAGGGCCTGAGAGTCACGCATCGCTTCGGCCGGCGAGGCCTCGCCCCCTCACTTTTCCTTCCGAGCCTGGTACACTCCCCGTCCCTCAAATTGTCGCGGCTTTCCAGATGCCCTGGTCTTTGTCCTCTGTCCGATTGCCAATCCTCGCTTCGCTCCTCGTGCTCGCCTCGTGTGGGGGAGACTCGCCGAGCCTGCCCTCGCCCCATGGCCCGGGACCGATCATCACCGCCGATCCTGGCGGCTCCACGGCCGACGTGCGCCTCGATGACTCGAGCCCAGCCTCGAACCGAGACGTGCCTCCGGCCCCCGATCAGCGTGCCGAGCTGCCCCTTGGCGAGGACCCGGGCGGCGCCACCGACCTTGGGCTCGACAATGGCGGCGTCGACACGACCGTCTCTCCCACCGACGAGTGGTGCCAGGAGGATCTTGGCTTCGGCTGCCCCTGCGACGACGGCGACGACTGCGCGAGCGGGCTCTGCACCGACACCTCCGAGGGGCGGGTCTGCACGAAGACCTGCATCGATCGCTGTCCGGACGGCTTCTCCTGCCGGCTGCTCGAGCTGACCGCCGGCGGCGACCCGGTCCTGCTCTGTCTTCACGCTCACCTGAACCTGTGCCGTCCCTGCTCCAATGACGAGCACTGCAGCTCCGGAGGGGCGAGCCCGCCAGGGAGCCGGTGCGTGATCTTCGGGCCGGAGACCGGCTACTTCTGCGGCGTGCCGTGCTCGACGGGCGACAGCTGTCCCGCCGGCTACCACTGCGAGGAGCTGCAGGCGACCGAGGGCATGACGCGGCAGTGCGTGCCGGACACGGGCGTGTGCGGCTGCTCGCCCTACGCGACCGAGCTTGCCGCCAAGACCGGCTGCGCGCGCGAGAACGGCGCGGGGCGATGCGAGGGCACGAGGGTGTGCGCCCTCGACGGGCTCACCGAGTGCAGCGCGTCGACCCCGGCCGTAGAGGCCTGCAACCTCGAAGACGACGACTGCGACGGCGACACCGACGAGGAGGTCCCGCGCACGGAGTGCAGCGTCGAGAACGACGACGGCGTCTGCACCGGCGTTCGAATCTGCACCTCCGGGTCGGAGACCTGCGACGCGGCGACGCCCGCGGCGGAGACCTGTGACGGAGAAGACAACGACTGCAACGGCGAGGCCGATGACGGCTTCGAGGACACCGACCTCGACGGCAAGAAGGACTGCGTCGACGAGGACATCGACGACGACGAGATCGCCAACGAGCTCGACAACTGCCCGAAGGTCCCCAACGCGGACCAGAAGAACAACGACAAGGACGCCGAAGGCGACGCCTGCGACCCTGACGACGACAACGACGGCCACAATGACGAGGCCGACACCTGCCAGTGGGTCGAGAACCCGGAGCAGACCGACCTCGACGGCAACGGTGAAGGCGACGCCTGTGACCCGGACGACGACGGCGACGGCGTCGACGACGGCGGGGACAACTGCGCCCGGGTACAGAACCCCGATCAGCTCGACACGGACGCCGACAGCATGGGCGACGCCTGCGATCTCGACGACGACGGCGACGGCATCGGCGACGAGGACGACAACTGCCCGCTCGCGCCGAACCAGGACCAGGCCGAGCTCGACGGTGACGGCATCGGCGACGCCTGTGACTCGGACGACGACGCGGACGGCGTCGACGACGGGCCCGACAACTGCGAGCGCGTGGTGAACCCCTACCAGGAGGACGCCGACGTGGATGGGCTCGGGGATGTCTGCGACCCGGACGACGACAACGACGGGGTCGAAGACGGCTTCGACAACTGCCCGCTCGTGGCCAACCCCGACCAGAAGGACGGCAACGACAACAACGTCGGCGACGCCTGCGACGACGACCTCGACGGCGACGGGATAGGCAACCTCTTGGACAACTGCCCGGACGTGAAGAACGAGCTGCAGGTGAACACCGACGGCGACAAGGAGGGAGACGCCTGCGACCCGGACGACGACGGGGACGGCATCCTCGATGAGGAGGACAACTGCCGGCTCGTGGCCAACGCCGACCAGTCCGACATCGACCTCGACGAGCTCGGCGACGCTTGCGACCAGGACCGCGACGGGGACTCCATCGCCAACAACGGCGACAACTGCCCCGACACCGTCAACCCGACCCAAAGCAACATCGACGGCGACGCGGAGGGCGACGCCTGTGACGTGGACATGGACGGCGACGGGCGCGCCAATGGCGTGGACAACTGCCCGAAGAACCCAAACGCGGATCAGCTCGACACCGACAGCGACGGCGAGGGGGATCGCTGCGACGACGACGACGACGGCGACAGCATCGAAGACCGCCACGACAACTGCCGTCTCGTGCACAACCCGCAGCAGCACGACCTCGACGGCGACGGCCAGGGAGACGCCTGCGACGGGGACACCGACGGCGACTTCGTAGAGGACGAAGAGGACAACTGCAGGCTCGTGGCCAATACCGACCAGGGAGACTTGGACGGCGACGGCCAGGGCGACGTCTGCGACTCCGACGACGACGCGGACGGCAAGACCGACGACCAGGACAACTGCCCCCGCGACGCCAACCCGGATCAGGTGGACCTCGACGGCGACGGCGACGGCGACGCCTGTGACGCCGACGACGACAACGACGACATCTCCGACGCCGACGACAACTGCCCGCGCAAGGCCAACACCGACCAGGTGGACCTCGACACCGACGGCGAGGGAGACGCCTGCGACAACGACGCGGACGGCGACGAGATCAACAACGGGGTCGACAACTGCCCGCGGGCCGGGAACGCGGACCAGTCGGACTTCGACGGCGACGGCGACGGGGACGCCTGCGACGTCTGCACCGACACCGATGGCGACGAGAAGGGCAACCCCGGCTTCCCGAGGAACGAGTGCCCGACGGACAACTGCCCGGCCACCGTGAACCCGGGGCAGGCGAACCTCGACGGGGACGCGAAGGGCGACGTCTGCGACACCGACATGGACGGCGACGGAGTGCCGAACGACGACGACAACTGTCCGCGGGAGGCGAACGTGCCCAACCCGTCGGGGGTCCAGGCCGACCTCGACCAGGACGGCATGGGCGACGCCTGCGATCTCGACGACGACGGCGACCAGGTCGAGGATGTCGACGACACCTGCCCGCGCGACGCCAACCCCCAGCAGGAAGACCTCGACGGGGACCGCATCGGCGACGCCTGTGACCCGGACCTCGACGGCGACACCGTACCGAATGGCGCCGACAACTGTGAGACCACGCCCAACCAGGATCAGGCGAACATCGACGGCGACAAGCACGGCGACGTCTGCGACAGCGACCGCGACGGGGACGCCGTGGACAACGGGGCCGACAACTGCCCCGACCTGTCGAACGCGGACCAGTCGAACGTCGACGCGGACGACATGGGAGACGCCTGCGACCCGGATGACGACAACGACGCCAGGGTGGACGAGCAGGACAACTGTCCGCTGGCCTACAATCCCGACCAGGGGAACCTCGACGACGACGCCCTCGGAGACGTCTGCGACTCGGACGCCGACGGCGACGGCATCGACGAGGACGGAGACGGAAGCGGACAGTCCGGCGACGCGCCTTGCGCGCCCGGGGCGACCAGCGGCTGTGACGACAACTGCCCGAACATCTCGAACCGCGACCAGAAGGACCTCGACACCGACGGTATGGGCAACGTCTGCGACGACGACGACGACGGCGACGGCATCAACGACGTGGTCGACAACTGCCCGACGGAGTCCAACTTCGGGCAAGAGGACCTTGACGGCGACACGCTCGGGGACATCTGCGACGGCGACGTGGACGGGGACTCGTGGGAGGACGACTGGGACAACTGCCCCCGCTTCTTCAACCCCCAGCAGGAGAACTTCGACGGCGACCCCAGCGGTGACCTTTGCGACGACGACGACGACGCGGACGCGGTCCCGGATGCCCAGGACAACTGCCCGTTCCACTACAATACCGACCAGGCCGACCACGAGGGAGACAACCTCGGCGACCTCTGCGACGACGACGACGACAACGACGGCGTCTCGGACCAGATCGACAACTGCCGCTGGGACCCCAACCCTGACCAGTTAGACTTCACGAACAACGGCCTCGGAGACGTCTGCGACGACGACGACGACTGGGACGCCGTGCCCGACAGGGACGACAACTGCCCGCTCTACTGGAACCCGGATCAGGCCGACCAGGAGGACGACGGCATCGGAGACCCCTGCGACTCCGACGACGACAACGACGGGGCCGACGACACCAGCGACAACTGCTGGGATCTGCCCAACCCCGGCCAGCAGGATCTCGACAAAGACGGCATGGGCGACGCCTGCGACCAGGACAAGGACAACGACTACGTGCCCGAGGATGGCGACTGGAGCCTGATCGACGGCGACAAGCCCTGCGCCGGAGGGGTCACGACCGGCTGCGACGACAACTGCCCGAACCAGGCGAACCCCTTCCAGGAGGATGCCGACGTCGACGGTGTTGGCGACATCTGCGACAGCGACGCCGACGGCGACGGGGTCGAGGACTCCCGCGACAACTGCAAGGGTCTCGCCAACCCGGACCAGGCGGACCTCGACGGCGACGGCCAGGGCAACTCCTGCGACTACGACGTGGACGGCGACGGGGTCGTGGACACGCACGACAACTGCCCGCGCACGAAGAACTACTGGCAGGAGGACATTGACAACGACGGGATCGGCGACGCCTGCGAGGATGATCCGGACAACGACGGCATCCCCTCGAACCTCGACAACTGCCCCTCGCTGCACAACGAGTCCCAGGCGGATCTCGACGGCGACGGCGCCGGCGACGCCTGCGACGCGGACGACGACCAGGACGGTGTCGTGGACACGCAGGACAACTGCCCGTCGGCCGCGAACAGCACCCAGAGCGACATCGACAACGACACCCTCGGAGACGAGTGCGACCCGGACCGTGACGGCGACAACCGGCCCAACGACACCGACAACTGCCCGAACTCGCCGAACCCCGACCAGGCGGACCGCGACAGCGACGGCTACGGCGATGTCTGCGACGACGACCGCGACAGCGACGGCATCGGGGACGACGAGGACAACTGCCCGGCGCTCTACAACCCGAACCAGGCGGACGCGGACGGCGACGAGGCCGGCGACGTCTGCGACGACGACGACGACAACGACGGCATCTACGACAGCAGCGACAACTGCCCCGTCGACTCCAACCCGGACCAGCGCAACACCGACGACGACGCCTTCGGCGACGCCTGCGACGACGACGACGACAACGACGGGGTCCTCGACGACACCGACAACTGCCGCCGGGATCCCAACAAGGACCAGGCGGACAACGACGCGGACGGCGCGGGCGACGTCTGCGACCACGACGACGACAACGACACCGTGCTCGACGGCGACGACAACTGCCCCAAGAAGGCCAACCGCGACCAGATCGACTACGACATGGACCACGTGGGCGACGTCTGCGACGACGACGACGACAACGACGGCTGGAACGACCTCGACGACAACTGCCCGAGGGAGCCGAACCCGGGGCAGGAGGACCTGGACGGCGACCTGACCGGCGATCCCTGCGACCCGGACCAGGACGGCGACAACGACCCCGACGTCACGGACTGCCGGCCCCGGAACAACAAGGTCCACGCGAGGGCCGAGGAGATCTGCAACTACATCGACGACAACTGCGACAGCATGACGGACCCGGCCGACTCCACCGGCTGCACCATCCGCCACGCCGACGCCGACGCGGACGGCTACGGCTCCTCCTGGAACAAGAAGTGCGCCTGCGCGCTCGACGCCGAGTTCCCCATTCCAGTGCCGGTCGGCACGCCTCAATGGGACTGCTGCGAGACGGACGCCAACGTGCACCCGAACCAGAACGGCTGGTATACCGCCGACCACGCCTGCGGCGGCAAGGACTACAACTGCGACGGCTCGGTGACCCTTCGCTACCACGACCGCGGCGGCTGCGACTCGACCGCCGGCTTCTGCTCGGGCACGGCCAAGGGCTGGCACGGCGGAGTCCCCGGCTGCGGCACGACCGCCAACTGGGTCAGGGACTGCGAGTCGAAGTACGACTTCCCCTGGTGGGACTGCAAGACGAGGACCGAGGGAAAGACGCAGAGCTGCCACTAGCGCCTCGAGAGCGGGCCGGGCGCAATCCTCGAAAGCCCCCGCCGACGTGATTTCAAGGACTTACGGCGTCATGGATCCCTGCAGGAATGCCATCGCCGTGCCCGCTGGTCATCCGGCTGCTGCGCAAGAAGATGTGGAAATCGCTAAGGAAAGCAGGAAGCCCTTCCTCCCTTCCTCCCTTCCTCCCTTCCTGCCTTCTTCAGCGGCCCCCTCTTCGGGTTTTTGGGGGATTGCGCCCAACCGCGACTTCCCGCCACCGCTGCCCAGCAGCGCGCGCTGGTTTACATAGAGGCACCCGTCCGACTACACTTCTGCGGTTGTGAGAGTTCTGAGTCGACAAGCCTGTTTGGTGATCGGCCTGTTCCTGATCCTGGTCTGGGCGGGAGCTTGCGGAGAGGACGGCCAGAGCGCCTCCAATATGCAGATCCTGGTCGTCGTCGACGTTGGCGCTCCGACGCCTGACACTGGGGCGGGCTCGTTGGTGTCGGACGCGCGACCCGACCTATGGGGGCAAGCCGCGGACACCGTCGCCGACGGCTCGGACGCGGCGGGCACGGGATTTGGTGGCGAGAGCTTCGGCTATCCCTGCGAAGAGCACGCGGACTGCCCCGGCGGCTGGTGTGTCGGCGGGCCCGACGGGAGCGTGTGCAGCACGGACTGCGTAGACTTCTGCCCTGACGGCTGGCTCTGCAAGCTCGTGCGGCTCGGGGGTGGGCAGGATCAGGCTTCGGTGTGTGTGCCCAACGAGGCTCGCGTCTGCGACCCCTGCGGGGGTAGAGGGCAGTGCGGCGGTGTGGCGCGCTGCGCCCGGCCCAAGGACGCTGAAGGAGGCGTGGGCATCTGCCTGCTCGGATGCGGGGGAGACGGCGCCTTCTGCCCCGCCGGATTCGAGTGCACGCTCATGGACCTGGTTCCAGGCGGCGGATCGGGGTGGACGTGTGTGCACGAGGCGGGCACGGGCTGCTGCGCCGCAGTCAAGGTGGGCGTCGAGGAGGCTTGCGCGCGGGAGAATGATCAGGGCATCTGCGTCGGCCAACGCATGTGCAATGGCCTGGAGGGCTGGAGCGTCTGCAGCGCGCCAGCGGCGAGCGCCGAGGTCTGTGATCGCCTCGACAACGACTGCGACGGCGAGACCGACGAAGGGCTCGGGCCGCTATGCTCTTGCGGGGACGGACAGTGCGCGGCGGCGGGCGGCGAGAACCCGCGGACGTGCGCGCTGGATTGCCCCCCCGTGTGCGGGGACGCGCTTTGCTCGCCAGGCGAGATCCCAGAGGCCTGCCCCGAGGACTGTTGCGGAGAGTGCGGCGACGGCCGCTGCCTCGGCAACGCCTGCGGCGAGACCCCCGACACCTGCCCGGGCGACTGCGGCGCGGTGTGCGGCAACGATATCTGCGAGCCCGGCGAGAGCCCGGCCGCGTGCGAGACGGATTGCCCGACCGGCACCTGCGGCAATGGCAAGTGCGAGCCGAGCGACGGCGGCATCGAGGGGTGTCCGGCCGACTGCGGCGCCGCCTGCGGGAACTGCGTCTGCGAGCCCCTCGAGGACTTCCTGAGCTGTCCGATCGACTGCGGATATTGCGGCGACGGGGTGTGCAGCCCCTGTGGGCACCGCAACGAGACCTCGCTGTGCGCCGCGGACTGCCCGATGTTGGTTGAGGTCTGCAACGGCATAGACGACGACGCCGACGGCGTGACCGACGAGGAGACCTGCGACGACGAAGATGCCTGCACGCAGGACCTCTGTGATCCCGAGCAGGGCGACTGCGAGCATCCGCCGGCCCCAGACGCCACACGGTGCAACGACGACAACAGCTGCACCTACGCCGACATCTGCCGTGGCGGGCTGTGCGGCGGCGAGCCCATCGAGGGCTGCTGCGGGTCCGACGCCGACTGTGATGACGACGGCGTCCTCTGCAACGGCGCGCTTCGCTGCGACAAGAGCAACGTCAACCCGTCACTGTGGCGCTGCGTCCTCGACCCGGACGCCGTCGTCCCCTGCGACCAGACCGGCGCCCCGGCGTGCATGACGAGCGTCTGCGTTCCCTCGGAGGGTGGGTGCACATTGCGCGCGGCCGCCGAGGGGGTGCCGTGCGACGACGGAGACCTCTGCACGCGGAACGACCGCTGCGAAGAGGGCGTCTGTGTGCCGGGGCCTTCCGTGGCGTGCGTGCCCAAGGGTCCGTGCAACGACGGGGGCGTGTGCGAGCCCGCGACCGGCCGCTGCAGCGATCCCATGAAGCCCCAGGGAGCGCCATGTGACGATGGTGACGCCTGCACGCTCTCGGACACCTGCATGTTCGGGAAATGCACGGGGGCCTTCGCCCTGAGGTGCATCTCATCGGATCCATGCCGCGATGACGGGGTCTGCGATCCAGCCTCCGGCGAATGCAGCGCCCCGGCCAGGGTCGACGGTACGCGCTGCGACGACGGGGACCCATGTACCCGAGGCGACACGTGCCGGGCGGGCCGGTGCATGGGGGGAGATGCGGTGGTGTGTGCGGCCGCCGGCACCTGCTACGCCGCGGGGGTCTGCGATCCGGTGACGGGCAGGTGCAGCGAACCTGCCGGAGAGGACGGCGCTCCGTGCGACGACGGCGATCCCTGCACCGAGGACACGCTCTGCCTCGCTGGCGAGTGCCAGGGCACGGCCGTGAGCTGTGACGACGCCAACCCGTGCACCGACGACAGCTGCGATCCAGCCTCCGGCTGTGTCTTCGAGGCCAATACGGCGGAGTGCGACGACGGCAACCAGTGCACCCTCGATGATGCATGCGTGGACGAGCAATGCGTCTCGGGCGAACAGCGTTTGTGCTCGGCCAGCGACCAATGTCACGAGGCGGGGGTCTGCGATCCAGCCACCGGCGAATGCAGCGATCCCCCCGTGCCCAACGTGAGCCCCTGCGACGACGGCGACGGCTGCACGGTCGGTGACAAGTGCTTCGCCGGGGTGTGCCAGCCCGGCCAGCCGTGGTCCTGCGGCGATGGCGACGGCCCCTGCATCCAGAACGTCTGCGTTTCCACGGGCTCGATCGCCCGTGACTGCCAGGCGCGGCTCAAGCGGGCCGGCGCCGAGTGCACCGACACGAACCCGTGCACCTACGACGAAGAGTGCACCGAGGCGGGGCAATGCGTGGGCACGGTCGACGCAGCGTGCTGTCCTGCGGGCGCGTGCGACGACGGCAACTCCTGCACCACCGACTCCTGCGATCCCATCACGGGCTGCCTCTTCGAGCCGCGCGCTGACGGCGCCCTGTGCGTCGACGGCGACGTGTGCAACGGCGAGGAGAGCTGCTCGATCAGCATGTGCACACCGGGCGAGGCGCTCGCCTGTGATGACGGCGACCCCTGCACCGACGACACCTGCGACCCGGCCGAGGGCTGCCTCAACGTGCCGAACACGGCGCTCTGCGACGACGGCGACGCGTGCACGCAGTCAGACGCCTGCGTCGGAGGCATCTGCGTCGGCGGCGACCCGGTCGACTGCGCCGCGAGCGATTCGTGCCACGCGGACGGCGACTGCGACCCGGCGACGGGCACGTGCAGCAATCCCGCCAAGGACAACGGCGCGCCCTGCGACGACGGCAACGGCTGCTCGCTGGCCGACACGTGCTTCGAGGGCCGGTGCCTGGGCGCAGATCCGGTGGTCTGCATGGCGAGCGACCAATGCCACGACGCCGGCGCGTGCATCCCGGCGACCGGAGAGTGCACGGACCCTGTGAAAGGGGCCGGCAGCACCTGCGATGACGGGGACCAGTGCTCGGGGGGTGAGACCTGCGTGGACGGGAGCTGCGAAGGCGGGACGCCGGTCGACTGCGACGACGGCGACCCCTGCACCGCGGACAGATGCGATTCCGCTCTCGGCTGCATTCACGAGCTCACCGAGGGAGCCTGCGACGTTGGCTTCGGCCCCGGCAGCGGACGGTGTGCGGCAGGCGTCTGCACACTGTGCAACGTCCGCTGCGGGCAGGGAGCCTGCGAGCAGGTCCTGCGCGAGTGCGTCGACGGCCTGCCCCAGGACTGCGAGCCCCTTGACGTGGCTGCGCCGGAGCAGTGCAACGGGCGCGACGACGACTGCGACGGCCTCACCGACGAGGGGATACCGAAGATGACGTGTGGCCTGGGACCCTGCCGCACCGAGGTGGAGGGCTGCGTCAACGGCAAGGTGTCCGAGTGCGTCCCGTTGCCCGTGAGCTCGGCGGAGGTCTGCGACGGCCTCGACAACGACTGCGACGACCTCGTAGACGAGGACCTCGGCGACCGGAGCTGCGGGAGCGGGCCCTGCACAAACAGAGTGACGGCGTGCATCGGCGGGGTGCCGCAGGGCTGTGTTCCGCTGCCGCCCCCGTCAGGCACCTGCGACGCATCCCCGGCGCCGTGCAATACGACGACGACGGGGATCGACGCCTGCGGCAACGCCTGCACGAAGGTCGGGCCTTCGCACTGCTACACCGTCCACCCCGCCTGCTTGAACTCCTACCCCGGCGCGGCCACCAACGCCACACAGTGCGACACGCCGAGGGGCCGCTACAACTGCGGCCTGACCTGTCAGAACTGGGCGAACACCATCGGCGCGGACTGCACCTACTGCGTCAACACCTACTGCCGCAACCGGAACGGCCTCGACGAGGCCCAGTTCCGCTGCCGGAACGTACCCGTGCCGCCGACGCCCTGATTCGTGCTCGATGGTGTGTGCTGGATCACGTGACCGGCACGGTGTGCGTCTACGGCTCCGACACTGGTGCAAGCCAAAGAAGACACGAAGATGGGGCCGCTGAAGAAGGCAGGAAGGGAGGAAAGGCTTCCTGGCTTCCTGCTTTCCTTAGCGGTTTCAGGGGCTTCTTGCGCAGGAGCGGGGTGGCGACCGGGCACGGTGATGGCTTCGAAATGGCCGGGCCCCGCACCGAGCGCTACCTCTCGAGCCACCTCCGGTACGCGTCCATGGAGTATGGCCGCCCCAAGAAGCGCTCCACGAGGACGGCGGCGTCCTCGGTCCCGCCGGGCTTCAGGATGTGCTCGCGGTAGTCGCGGGCAACCACCGGGTCCAGGAGACCGTTCTTCTCGAAGCGCGTGAAGAGGTCCTTCGCGATGACCAGGGACCACTGGTAGGTGTAGTACATCGAGCTGTAGCCGACGATGTGGCCGAAGCTCGTGTAGACGTGCGCGCCGGGCAGGGCGGGGTAGGGGCTGTAGGCGAGGTACATGTCGGCCTCGAAGGCGTCGAGGTCGAGCTCGGCCGGGTCCCTGTTGTGCGCGTGGAACGAGTACGCGGTGTAGAAGATCTGCCGCATCACGTGCACGCCCTTTCCAAGCTCGTCGGCGGCGCGCATCCTCTTGACGAGGTCGGCCGGGATGGGCTCGCCGGTGTCGGCGTGGGTCGCGAAGCCACCGAGCACGCCCGGATCCCAGGCCCACTCCTCGAGGAGCTGGCTCGGGGCCTCGACGAAGTCCCACTCCACGTTGATGCCGGCGAGGCCTGCCCAGGGGCTGCCGCGGCTGAGGAGGTGGTGGAGGAGGTGGCCGAACTCGTGGAAGAAGGTCACGACCTGGCTGTGCTCCATGAGGGCCTTGCCGTCACCCTGCTCGGGGTTCGGGAAGTTGCAGACGAGGGAGGCCCGGGGGATGCGGCCGTCCTCGACGCCGGTGTGGACCGGGAACATCGCCGCGTGCTGGTACTTGTCGTCGCGCGGGTGCATGTCGAGGTAGAACACCGCGACGCGCACCCCGTCCTCGCGCAGCTCGTAGGCCTCCACGTCCTCGTGCCAGCGCGGCTCCGAGTCGAGGGGCACCATCTCCACCCCGAAGAGCTCCGAGTAGAGGTCGATGATGCCGGCTTTGACCTTCGGGTAGGAGAAGTAGGCCCGCGCCTCCTGAGCGTCGTAGTCGTAGTCCTCCGCCCGCACCTTGCCGACGTAGTAGAAGCGGTCCCACATCTGGACAGCCTGGGCCGTCGGCTCATCCTTGCGCTTGCGCTCGAGCAGCTTCTCGAGGTCCGCGGCGTTCTTGGGGGCGCAGGCCTCCTTCAGCTCCTTGATGAAGGAGTCGATGGCCGGGGCCGACCTCACCATCTTGTCCTCGGCGAGGTAGGCCGCCCAGCTATCGTAGCCGAGGGCCTTGGCGTAGCGCCAGCGCAGCTTCAGCAGCCGCGTGAGGATCTCCTTGTTGGCCGGGTAGCCGCGCAGCAGGAACTCGTTGTAGAGGCGCCGGCGCAGCTCCTTGTCCTCGGCGTAGGTCTGGATCGGGAAGAAGTCCGGGTAGCTCGTGTTGACTCGGATCTTGCCGTCCTCGCCGGGCTTGTGGGCGTCGACGAAGTCCTTTGGCAGCCCGGCGAGGGCCTCCTGCCCGGCGAGCGCGATGCTGCGAACGTCCTCGCGCACGTTGCGGTCGAAGTCCTGGGCGAGGCGGGTCATCTCCTCGTGGATCTTCTTGAGCTCGGTCCTCGTCGCCTCGTCCAGGTCCACGCCGGCGCGCTTGAACTCTCGAAGGCTGTGCTCGGCAAAGCGTTGGGCCTGGCCCTCGAGGCCGGCCTTCGAAGCCTGCTCTAGGGCTTTGAAGACTCCGCCGTCGAGCTTGACCGCGTTGTAGAGCTTCTTGATCTCCTGCTCGCAGACCTCGGCCGCCTTGCGAATGCTCTCGTCTGGGTGAACCGAGAACATCAGCTCGGCGACGCCGGCCGCGTCGTCGAGGGAGAGCAGCAGCTCGTTGTAGCTCTCGAGGGCGTCGCCCTCGCCCTTTCCCTCGCCGATGGCGACGAGGGCTTCGCGGTGAGCGCTCGCCCGGGACATGGAGTCTTTGCAGAAGCGCGTGAGGACCTGGGCGCTCTCCCAGGCGGGGCTGGCGGGGTCGAAGCCGGGCCCGTCGCTCGGCCGCGCCTTGCGCTGGGCGCGCGACGATCCGCCGCAGCAGACAAGCAGGCCGGCGGGCGCAAGTAGCACGAGGACGAAGAGGATGCGGAGCATGGACTGACCTCTGCAATGGCGGCAGGGGCGCCGGAATAGCAGGGCAGGGCGGGGGCCGACAACCGGGAATGCGGCGGGCCAACGTTGACACCCACGGGCCCCCCCGGCTAGAACTTCGCCGCCCTGGTGTCGCGAGGCTCTGGTCGGGCCGCGCGCTCCGGTTGGTCGAGGTCCTCGATATGAGCTCCCAATACGCCCCCTACGTGCCCATCGTGGTCATGCTGGTCGCCGTGGCCGGCATGGGCCTGGCAATGCTCGTGGTGAACGAGGTTCTGGGGCCGCGCCGAAAGTCCGCGCGCAAGATGCAGGCCTTCGAATGCGGCAACGCGCCCATCGCCACTCCCCGCCAGCGCTATGACGTCAAGTTCTACCTCGTGGCGCTCTTCTTCATCATCTTCGACGTCGAGGTAGTCTTCCTCTTCCCGTGGGCGGTGCGCTTCAAGGCGGCCCTCGCGCAGGGCAACGGGTGGCTCTATATGGGGGAGATGTTCATCTTCTTGGGGCTCTTGACGGTCGGCCTCGTCTACGTTTGGAAGCGCGGCGCGCTGAGGTGGGAGTAGAGAATGGCTCAGGCGCTGATAGACGCGGTGAAGGATCGCTTTTCTGCGGCCGTCCTGGACAGCCACAGCCAGGCCGGTGACGACACCATCGTGCTCCAGGGCGAGGCCCTGCTCGACGTGGTGGGATTCCTCAGGAACGACCCGGCCACCAGCATGGAGATGCTCGTCGACGTCACGGCCGTTGACTGGCTCGGCCGCCGCGAGCCCCGCTTCGAGGTGGTCTACCACCTGTACAGCGTGAGCTTGAAGCATCGCTTGCGCATCAAGGTGCCGCTCTCCGGCGACGATCCCTCGGTGTCGAGCCTGTGCAGCATCTACAAGGGAGCGAACTGGCCCGAGCGCGAGACCTACGACATGTTCGGCATTCGCTTCGAGGGTCACGGCGACCTGAAGCGCATCCTCCTCTACGAGGAGTTCGAGGGGCACCCCCTCAGGAAGGACTACCCCAAGCGGGGCCACCAACCTCTGATGGACGTGCCCTCCTTGGCCTACGACCCAGAAGACCAGGACGAGTGAGCCCGCGATGACTCTCGTAAGCACCCCGAGCAGATCAACGGGCGAACCGCTGCAGACGACGGACATGATCATCAACATGGGGCCGTCGCATCCGGCGATGCACGGTACCGTCAAGATGATCCTCACCCTGGACGGCGAGATCGTCAAGGATGCCGATGTGAACATCGGCTACCTGCACCGCGGCATGGAGTTAGAGAGCGAGTCCGGAACGTGGAATCAGGTCGTCCCCTACACGGACCGCCTGAACTACTGCTCGCCCCTCATCAACAACGTCGGCTACGCCCTCGCCATCGAGAAGCTCGCGGGCATCGAGGTGCCCCCGCGCTGCGCGTACATTCGCGTCATGATGAGCGAGATGGCGCGCATCTGCGACCACCTGACGGCCATCGCCGCCCAGGCCCTCGAGCTCGCGGCCTTCACCCCCTTCCTCTACGGGGTCGAGGCGAGAGAGCTGATCTACCAGCTCATCGAGGAGGTCACCGGCGCGCGCCTGACCACGAGCTACACGCGGGTCGGCGGCCTGCGCTTCGACCTGCCCCTGAGCTTCGAGGAGCACTGGCGCGAGGCCCTGCCGCGCATCGAAGTCCTCCTTGACGACATCGATCGCCTCCTCACCGGCAACCGCATCTTCTACGATCGCATGGCCGATGTCGGCGTCATCGGCAAAGAGGATGCCATCGACTACGGCTTCACGGGCCCCGTGCTGCGAAGCACGGGCTGCGACTACGACGTGCGCAAGGACCACCCCTACCTCATCTACGGGGACCTCGACTTCGAGGTGCCGGTGGGCCACAACGGCGACAACTTCGACCGCTACCTCATCCGCATGGAGGAGATGCGGCAGTGCCTCCGGATGATCGAGCAGTGCCTCGAGCAGATGCCGGACGGCCCTGTCAGCATCGACGACTGGACCGTCGTGCTGCCCCCGAAGGAGGAGGTCTACAACTCCATCGAGGCGATGATGGCCCACTTCAAGGTCATCATGCATGGCAGCCGGATTCCCAAGGGCGAGGCCTACGGCTACGTGGAAGGCGCCAACGGCGAGCTCGGCTTCTACGCGGTCAGCGAGGGAGACCGGGGACCCTACCGCCTGCACGTGCGGGCGCCCTGCTTCTACCTGATGCAGGGGCTGCGCCACATGATCGTCGGCGACATGCTCGCCGACATCATCCCAACCTTCGACTCGATCAACATGATCGGCGGCGAGATCGACCGCTAGGCTGAGGTCTTAACGATGCCCACCCTCAAGATCGACGGACAACAGGTCACGGTCGACAAGGGAACGACGGTCGTCGACGCCGCGAAGACGCTCGGGATCGAGATCCCGGTCTTCTGCTACCACGCGGCGCTCACCCGTCCCGCCAACTGTCGCATGTGCCTCGTGGAGATTGGCTCCGAGGAGCGCGGCTTCAGGCTCACGCCCGGCTGCCATACGGAGGTCGGCGACGGTATGGAGGTCCGGACCAATACCGATGCCGTCATCTCCGCCCGGCGCTCCACTTTGGAGTTCATCCTCCTGAACCACCCGGTGGACTGCCCGATCTGCGACCAGGCCGGGGAGTGCAAGCTCCAGGACCAGTACTTCGCGTACTCGACCAAGGCCTCGCGTCTGCACCACCGCAAGGGCCACAAGCCCAAGGCCAAGGTCCTCGGCCCCAACGTCATCCTCGACGCGGAGCGGTGCCTCATGTGCACCCGCTGTGTGCGCTTCTGCGACGAAGTGGTCGGCACGGGCGAGCTGCGGCTCACGCAGCGGGGAGACCACAGCGAGATCACGACCTTCCCCGGCGTCGAGCTCGCCAACCCATACAGCCTGTGCACGGTCGACCTCTGCCCCGTCGGAGCGCTCACGTCGCGTGACTTCCGCTTCGCCGCCCGCGTCTGGCAGACCGAGCGCACCCCAGGCGTCTGCGATCGCTGCTCGCGCGGCTGCTCGATGAACGTCGACACCCTGCGAAACGAGATCGTGAGGCTCGTCCCCCGCGAGAACCCCCACGTCAACCAGTGGTGGGCCTGCGACGAGGGGCGCCTCTCCTTCCACCTGCTCGAGGGCAAGAGGCTCGACACCGGCTGGGTGACCGTCGAGGGCCAGCGCAAGGAGATAGACGCCGCCACCGCCTACAAGGCCGTCGGCGAGGCCCTGAAGGCCGCCGTGGACGAGCACGGCGCCAAGTCGGTCGCTTTCCTCGCTTCCCCGTCGTGGTCCTGCGAGGACCTCTACGTGCTCGGGCGCCTGCACGCCGCTCTTGGCGGCGAGTCGCGAATCTATCTCGGCGGCCGCACCACCCGCGGTGACTCGGACGACATCCTCGTCCGCGGCGACAAGAACGCGAACCGTCGCGGCGCCGAGCGGATCTTCAAGGCCGCCAGCATCGTGGCCCGCACTCCCGAGCACCTTCGCTATGACATCTCCCGTGGCGACGCGCGCTTCGTGCTTGTCCTCGGCGGGCAGCACGATCTCTCGGATCCTGTCATCGAGGCCTTCTCGGGCGCCGAGCACGCCGCCGGCATCGCGGCGGTCCGCAGTCCCGTTAGCGACGGCCTTCAGGTGGCCGCGCCGACCCGCTCGGTCTTCGAGCGCGGAGGCACCTTCGTGAACTTCCAGGACCGCGTGCAGCGCTTCCGCCGAGCCCGAATGCTGCGCCCCGAGGTGCACCCGCCGTGGCGCGCCTTGTGCGCGGTGGCCGAGGCCGCCGGCCTCGACGTTCACTACGAGTGCCTGAGCGAGGTCTTCAACGAGATGGCAGAGAAGGTGCCAGCCTTCCGCGGGCTGAGCCTCGACGCCATAGGCCCCCACGGCGCCCCCGCGCGGCTGATGTAGGTGACGACCATGTGGACCCTAGTCGGTTACGCCCTCCTCAAGTTCGCGCTCTTCGGGCTCTGCTTCGTGATGCTGCTAGCGGCCGTGCTGACCTGGGTGGAGCGCAAGCAGAGCGCCCTCATCCAGGACCGCATCGGCCCCGCGCGAGCCAACATCGGCCCGATCCGCCTCTTCGGCCTCCTCCACCTCGCCGCCGACGGCATCAAGTCCTTCGTGAAGGAGGACTTCGTGCCCGACACCCCGAACCCGACCATCTTCAAGCTCGCGCCTTTGCTCGGCTTCACGCCAGCCCTGGTGATGTTCGCGGTCATCCCCTTCGGCCCCGGCGACACGTTGGTCATCAGCAACGTGAGCTTCGGCATGCTGTTCATCTTCGCCATCTCCAGCCTCTCGGTCTACAGCGCCACCCTGGCCGGCTGGGCCTCCAACAGCGGCTGGGCCATGCTTGGGGCGCTGCGCGCCGCGGCCCAGATGATCTCTTATGAGGTCAGCATGGGCTTGAGCCTCATCGGCGTGTTCATGGTCTACGAGAGCGTGAACCTGCAGCAGGTGATCGTGGGCCAGGGTGACTACTTCTTTGGCTTCATCCCAGCCTGGGGCATCGTCACGCAGCCGCTCGCCTTCGTGCTCTTCTTGACCGCGGGCATCGCGGAGACGAAGCGCGCCCCCTTCGACATGCCCGAGGGTGAGAGCGAGCTCGTCGCCGGCTACTTCACTGAGTACAGCGCCATGCGCTTTGCCATGTTCCCGCTCTCCGAGTTCATCGGCATCGTGGGCGTGGCCTCGGTCATGGCGGTCCTCTTCCTCGGCGGCTGGCAGATCCCCTGGATCCAGGGCTCCGGCTACTTCTTCACCGCCCTGCAGATAGGCGCCTTCGCGGCCAAGGTCATCTTCCTTTGCTGGGTGCAGCTCATGCTGCGCTGGACCCTGCCGCGCTTCCGCTACGACCAGCTGATGGACCTCGGCTGGAAGGTTCTGCTGCCCCTCTCGCTCGCGAACGTGGCCCTCACGGCCATCGTCCTCGTCGCGCTGCACGGATAGGAGCGTTCGACATGCCGGCTACCACGAAGCTCGTCGAGCGCACCAAGGTTGACCTGACCCTGCGCACCTACCTGCCGGGAATCTGGGTGGGGCTCGAGGTCACGACGCGCCACTTCGCCCGGAACCTCAGCTTCCTCGTCACGGGGCGAAAGCACGGCAAGAACCCCGCGCGCGACCAGCTCGCGACCATCCGCTATCCGGAGGAGACCAGGCCCTATCCATCGCGATACCGCGGCCACCACCGGCTCATGCGGCGCGAGGACGGCCAGGTCCGCTGCGTGGCCTGCTTCATGTGCTCCACCGCCTGCCCGGCCGACTGCATCTACATCGAGGCGGCCGAGCACGACGATCCCGGCATCGAGAAGGCCCCGGTGCGCTTCGACATCGACCACCTCGTATGCGTCTACTGCGGCATGTGCGAGGAGGCCTGTCCCTGCGACGCCATCCGTCTCGACAGCGGCGTGCACCCTGCGCCCAGGTCCGAGCGCCAGAACCAGCGCCGCGGCCTCATCGACCTGCTCGAGCTCGGCGGACCGAGCGTGGCGAGGCAGGGCGGCAAGTACGCGTAGAGGAGCTGCTGGCGGTTAGCTCTTGGCGGTTAGCTGTTGGCAGCCAACCGAGGATGACGGGGCCGTGTTAGGCCGACCACAGGCGGCCTAGCCCTGCCCAATACCCACAACTCGACCTGAAGAAGGCAGAGGGCCGAGGCTCACCGCAGAGCACGCGGAGAACGCAGAGATCACTCTGGAAGGCCGTTCACAAGTCGTCGGAGCCCTGCCTTGAGGAGCTTGACGTTGAAGTTGATGAGCAGGCCAACGTGGCAGTCCGAGAGCTTCAGGTAGGAGAGCAACTGCGCTTCGTGGATGGGGTCGAGCGCTTGCACCGCCTTGAGCTCCACGATGACCTGCCCTTCCACCAGCAGGTCGATCCGGTAGCCGCAGTCGTGGGATCCCCGGGTACCGAGCTCG
>JGI24918J38489_101441_pt1 | contig 36345 bp, 33 predicted proteins | sample LinPfosmplate6_FD_38489 | JGI IMG/M metagenome (IMG submission 38489)
TGCAGGTCGACTCTAGAGGATCCCACGTTCCGCTGTTGTCAAAGGGCAACCTGCTCATCATTGCTAAGGACGAAACTCCAATCATGCAGGCGCTTACAAAGCTGAAGGAAAGTCCATTGACAGTAAGTGTTTTGCGTATTGGACGTGGAGATGAGGAAGATTTTGACGGTATAAAAGTGATTTACAGTCAAAACCTAGAAGTCAAAATAAGCGGATATTTGGGAAATTTCACAGTCACGCTGGAAACCCCACAGGGTAATATGAACATTGCACAGGTGGCGGACAGTAACCGTGAAAATTTTGATTTAATTCTTGATTTGAATACACCTTCATTGTCAGGTGCAGATACAAAACCGCTCGGTTACTATGCGCCTGAAGGCGATGAAACTAGTTTTAGAAAGGCACTTGAAGCTTTGCCGGAACAGGTTGGAGAATTTGAAAAACCAGTTTTTCTTCAATACGATGCTAACATCTGCGCTCACAACAAAAGTGAACAAACAGGTTGCCAGCGCTGCCTGGAAGCTTGTCCGACTCTAGCGATTACATCAAAGGGAGAAGCAATAGATGTTGATAATTATCTGTGTCAGGGCGGAGGAGTTTGTGCAACAGTTTGTCCAACAGGTGCACTCAAATATGTATTCCCACGTCCGGAAGATATGACCAATCGTATTCGGACTTTGCTGGCGAATTTCAGTAAAGCAGGCGGTGAAGAACCATGTCTTTTATTTTATGGTGAAGAAGCTGGTGCAGAGAGAATTGAACATATTATTGACTCAATGCCCGGAAACATCCTTTCCATTGAAGTTGAAGAAGTAGGCAGTGTCGGTTTGGAAATTTGGCTTTCTGCTCTTGCTTTTGGTGCAAAAAAAGTGCTGCTGCTCGACTCTTTTTTAATTCCGGAAAGTGTGGAAAACCTGATCCAGAAGCAGATTAAAACCGCACAGCTTATTTTAAAGGGACTTGGATTTGCGGAAACATGCATCAACTGGATCGGTCGAAAAACAGAATTGACAGACGTTTTGCTGGAAAAAACAAAAGCTATGCCTAAAATTGCTGAAGCTACATATTTTGCTTTGAGTGATAAAAGGAAGGCTTTGTTTTACGCACTTGACCATCTTTATGAATGTGCTCAGGAACCTCAGGAAATGATAAATTTACCTCATGATGCAGCTTTCGGTCAGGTTAAGATCAACTCAGAATCATGTACGCTTTGTTTGTCATGTGCGGCTATTTGTCCCACTTCTGCGTTAACTGCAGGTGGAGAACACCCACGCTTAAATTTCCAGGAGAATTTGTGTGTACAGTGCGGACTGTGTGAATCGGCGTGTCCGGAAAAAATAGTCAGTCTTGAAAGCCGGATTCTACTTTCTCCGGAATTAAGAAAAGATATGCATATCCTTAAAGAGGAAGAACCATTTTGCTGTATCAAATGCGGAAAGGCGTTTTCAACGCCAAGTATGATAGCAATGATTACCGGTCGTTTAGCCGGACATTCCATGTTTTCAGAACCCGGTGCGCTTGACCGTTTGAAAATGTGTGAGGACTGCAGAGTGGTCGACATGTTTTAATGGATTGCCTTATGAGAAAATTCGGACAAATATATAATCAAATTATCAGGAGAGACTTTGAAAATCAGTGAAGAAAATCAATTACGCGGTGGAATGTACGCATTGTTAGGAAGACTGTTACGCGGTGTTCCTGATCAAACCCTGTTCGAGCAGTTGGATGCAATTGAATCCGTAGCCGGAAGTGGTTCCGACAAAAAAAACCGCAAAGGCGGGCTTGGTCAGGCTTTGAATTTGCTGAAACTTGCAGCTAAAAGCGTTGACAGTGAAGCACTGGAAGAGGAATATCACGCCCTCTTTATTGGCATGGGTCGTGGAGAACTGGTGCCCTTTGCTTCGTGGTATCTCACCGGATTCTTGATGGAAAAACCACTGGGAGTTCTTCGTGAGGATCTGTTGCGTCTGGGTTTTGAAAGACAGGAAGGTGTGCATGAACCGGAAGACCATGCTGCAGCACTTTGTGAAGTGATGGCTATGCTGATATTGTCCGAAGATTCAAATGAAAATGAATCCACCAATTTCTTCCGTAACCACATTGAAGCCTGGATTGACCGATTTTACACTGATCTGGAAAAAGCTGAGCATGCCTGTTTTTACCGCTCAGTCGGTACTTTAGGTGCTGAGTTTAACCGTTTTGAAAAACAATACCTTTCCATGCTTGCCTGAAAGCAAAATAAATATTTCCTCTTTTTTTCTTGTTCCTGCTAACTCTTCATCGTGCTAATTATGCATCTGGAGAGTGTAATGAGTTTATGAGAAGATTATCCTGAATCAATAATGCTCTGATTTATATTAGTTTGTTCTCTTCAAGAAAAGTATTTGCATCCTTCCTTTTTTAGTCATATATTCAATATAGGTATTGATTCAATGAGATAATCGTGACATACGATTATCTCTTCCCTCCTCCCTTTAGTCATGCTGAAACTGACAAGAGTTACAAAAAAATATGGTACTCAAACCGTCGTTGACAACTTGGATCTGAACATTCCGCAGGGTATTGTTTTTGGTCTTCTTGGACCAAATGGTTCTGGAAAAACAACGATCCTGAGAATGGCTATGGGGTTGCTCAAACCAACTTCCGGACGACTAAGCATTTTAGAAAAATATTCACCGGGCGATAAATTGGTGAGAAAAAAGCTGGGTTATATGCCTCAACAACTGGCTGTCTATCCTGGTTTGTCGGTATACGAAAATGTTCTGTTTTTTGGGAGGTTATACGGAATTCCTGAAAGCGTAGTTCAATCCCGCACACACAAATTACTTAAGATGGTAGAACTCGAGCCAGAGCAGAATAAATTAGCAGGCGATCTTTCCGGCGGAATGCTGCGACGACTGATGCTGGCGACTACCCTTATCCACCAACCATCATTGATTATTTTGGACGAGCCGACAGCAGGTGTTGATCCATCTTTGAGGTTGCGTTTCTGGGACTGGTTTGCAGAGTTAGCGCAAACTGGGACTACTATTTTGATAACAACACATCATATCAGTGAAGCCAGTCGTTGTGATAAAGTTGCATTTTTAAGGGAGGGTAAATTACTTGAGTATGATACTCCTGAGAGTCTCATGGAACGTTACAATTGTAATGATTTGGAAAAAGCTTTCGTTCAGGCAACTCAAGCAAGGATAGGAGGCTGATTATGGTCACTCATTGGATATCCTGGCGGATAATACGAGAAATAATGAGGGATCGTCGAACTTTGGCATTTTTCTTCCTTGTTCCATTGCTTGTTATGTCACTGATATATTATGCTTTGCAGGAAGATGAGACTGCGAGACTTGGAGTTGTTTCCCGTGGAGTGATGCGCCTCTTTGAAGCAGATTTGATGATGACTCTGGAGGAAGAGGACATTGAACTGGTTTCACTTGATATTCCGGACGAAGAAGTTGATCCAGAACTTTTGGAAAAATTAATTTGGGCTGAATTGCGTGATGGCCATGCGGAAGGGATTCTGTTTTTAGGAGAACAATTACTGGAGGAACGTTTTGATGGAAAAAGAGGAAGGATCGATTTTTATTTGGAAGGTTCCAGGCCAACTTTGACAGCATCAGTTGTTGAATCTGTTGCTTCTGCGATGGATGATTTAGCAGCTTCACTTCCGGTAGTTATTGATAGTTCCTGTTCGGCGTTTTGTGCAAACTCGGTCAACATTAAACCCCTTGATCTGGAAGAACATTTTCTTTATGGCTCAGAAGATTATCGTTTGATAGACTTTTTCCTGCCGGTATTCCCCCCATTCTTTGTCTTTTTCTTTACATTTCTCATTACGACAATTACCTTCCAGCGCGAGCGTTTACGTGGAACACTTGAGAGGTTATTGATTGCACCTGTGTCTTTTGCTCAAATTGTGATGGGTTACATAGGTGGATTTATTATTTTTTCCGGCTGTCAGGCAGTAATCATATTGACATTTATACTAACACTGATGAGCTTCAAGATAACGCTCTCACAGGTCGGAGCAATAACTATTTTGACTTTGCTGATGCTCCTGATTTCACTTGTCCTGGGTTTGCTGGCTTCATTCCTTGCGGCAAACGAGTTTCAGGCGGTGCAATTCATCCCGCTAGTTATTTTGCCGCAGATATTTTTAAGTGACATGATTTGGAGTATTGATAGTTTTCCTGTATTTTTTCAGTGGATTTCACTCGCTTTGCCGTTAACACACGCAAACGTAGCGATGCGAAACGTTTTGTTGAAACAGCAAAATCTTTGGGATTCCTGGCCCCAACTGCTTACTCTGAGTGGATTTTTCCTGGGTATTCTCCTCTTCCTTGTCCTTGTCTCAAGTCGGCAACAAAACTCTGCCTGAACTTTGTTTGCTCAAAGTGGGACATTCTGTCCTGCATGAGACATTTTAGCAGGTGTCACTCGTCAAGTTTTAGAGTCTGTTAGTCATATTGGTAATTATTTTAGATTATATTCCCAATATTCTTGGTCTTTGAATTGCTGTATTTACAGACTAATGTAAATAAACTTTATTTTTATCCTACTTTTTGGAGGAAGCATGAAGAACAAGGAAACAACCAGCGGTCGTCGCGGTTTTTTAAAAGGAGTTGTAGTTGCCGGTTCAGGTGCGGCTGTAGCAATCACAGCATCAAAGATGATTTCACCGGATCTAGTCGAGGCTGCTCCCGGAAAAGAAGATAACTCTTCGAAAGGTTATCATCTGAGTGAGCATATTAACGCTTATTATAAAACGACTTCATTTTAGGTTTGTGGACTGCTAAGCATTTGCCTGGCTAAGGTTCAGGTCAAAATGCTGCTAAACGTCAACAAACAAACAACAGGCATTATAGTAATGGAGAAACAACAATGAAATTAATCAGAAAAAAAGCTGAGAATCAGGAACAGGCGCAAGGAGTATCAGCAGGTTTTAAGGGGTCTTCGGTTGACCGTAGAACCTTTTTGCGTAATTCCGGTTTAGCGGCAGGAGGCACGGCACTGACGTCGATGCTCACGCCGGGAATGATGAAGAAGGCACATGCCGCCTCAGGTAGTGCAGCGGGAGGCAAAATTGAGAAAATTCGCTCAATATGTACCCATTGCGCGGTAGGTTGCGGTGTTTATGCTGAAGTTCAAAATGGTGTCTGGACTGGACAGGAGCCTGCATTTGATCATCCAATCAGTCTGGGTGCTCACTGTGCTAAAGGAGCTGCCGTACGCGAACATGGACATGGCGAACGCCGGCTAAAGTACCCGATGAAACTTGTTGGTGGCCAGTGGAAACGTGTTTCCTGGAATCAGGCCATTGATGAGGTAGGTGATCAAATGATGCAGATCCGTGAAAAATCAGGACCGGATTCGGTGTACTGGCTTGGTTCAGCGAAGTTCAACAATGAACAATCCTATCTGTTCAGAAAGTTTGCTGCCATGTGGGGCACGAATAATGTGGATCACCAAGCTCGGATTTGTCACTCAACTACAGTTGCAGGTGTAGCAAATACATGGGGCTACGGTGCGATGACTAACTCCCTCAATGATATTCATAACAGTAAATCGATGCTGGTTATTGGTGGAAATCCATCAGAAGCACATCCGGTTTCAATGCTGCATATTTTTAAAGCAAAAGAAAAGGGAGCAAAACTGCTGGTGATTGACCCGCGTTTCACGCGTACCGCAGTACATGCTGATCATTATGTACGCATCAGGCCAGGAAGTGATGTGGCAATAATCTGGGGGATGATGTGGCATATTTTTAATAATGGCTGGGAGGATCAGGAATATATCGATCAACGTGTTTTCGGAATGGAAGATGTAAAAGCAGAAGTTGAAAAATGGACTCCTGCTGAAGTAGAACGCGTTACCGGTGCTGATGAAGCAACGGTCAAAAAAGCTGCTGAAATAATGGCGAAGAATTCACCGGGAACTTTCATCTGGTGTATGGGCGGAACACAGCACACGATTGGAAATAATAATACACGTGCTTATTGCGCGTTTCAACTGGCATTGGGTAACATTGGTAAAGCAGGCGGCGGAGCAAATATTTTCCGCGGACACGACAATGTGCAGGGTGCTACTGACTTTTGTATTCTTTCGCATAGTCTGCCGGGTTATTACGGCTTGTCAGCCGGAGCCTGGAAACATTGGTCGCGTGTTTGGGATCTGGATTTTAACTGGGTTAAATCACGTTTTGACCAACAGGCCTATGAAGGTGGTAAATCACCCATGCATACCAAAGGTATTCCGGTTTCACGCTGGATAGACGGGGTGCTTGAAGATAAAGAAAATATTACTCAGAAAGACAACATCAGGGCCATGGTCCTCTGGGGTCACGCACCAAATAGTCAAACTCGTGGTAAGGAAATGAAAACCGCCATGGAGAAGTTGGACTTGATGGTGATCATTGATCCATATCCAACAGTTTCGGCTGTGATGCACGACCGCAAGGATGGAGTATATCTCCTTCCGGCCTCGACACAGTTTGAAACATACGGTTCTCTTACCGCTTCCAACCGCTCACTGCAGTGGCGTGACAGAGTAATCGCTCCTCTGTTTGAATCTCTTCCGGATCATACGATCATGTATAAGTTTGCCCGGAAATTTGGTTTCGATAAAGAATTCACGAAAAATATCAAAGTTGTCAATGAAGAGCCTTATATCGAGGATATTACCCGTGAGTTCAACGGAGGTATGTGGACCATCGGTTACACAGGTCAAAGTCCGGAGCGTTTGAAACTTCAACAGAAAAACTGGCATACCTTTAATACAACTTCACTGAAAGCAGAAGGTGGACCTGTTGATGGAGAATATTACGGACTGCCGTGGCCGTGTTGGGGGACTCCGGAAATGAAACATCCTGGAACACCAAACCTTTATGATCCAAGTAAACCAGTTGCGGAAGGCGGTCTTAACTTCCGTGCACGTTTCGGTGTTGAGCATGAAGGTGTGAATTTGCTGGCGGAAGGTTCGTTTCCAGTAGGTAATGAGTTACGAGACGGCCATCCGGAATTTAGTATGGCTATGCTAGAAAGACTCGGTTGGGACTCAGATTTAACAGCTGCGGAAAAAGCAGCGATAGCAAAAGTTGCCGGCAGCAAGACCAACTGGAAAACAGATCTTTCCGGTGGAATTCAGCGCGTTGCAATCAAACATGGTTGCGCACCATTCGGAAATGCAAAGGCCAGAGTGAAGGTCTGGACATTCCCGGATCCTGTGCCTGTTCATAGAGAACCGCTCTATACCAGCCGTCGGGATTTGGTGGCTAAGTATCCAACTTATGAGGATCGGAAAAGTCATTACCGCCTGCCAACCCGTTACGAAAGCATACAGTCCACAGATCATACCGGACAGTATCCGTTGATTTTAACCAGCGGTCGTCTGGTTGAGTATGAAGGTGGAGGTGATGAATCTCGATCAAATCCTTGGCTGGCAGAACTACAGCAGGAAATGTTTGCGGAAATTAATCCGAAAGACGCAAATGACAATGGAATCAAGGATGGTCTGGATATCTGGCTGGAAGGTGCAGAAGGAGCGCGTCTTAAAGTCAAGGCCATGATTACTCGGCGTGTTGCACCAGGAGTGGTTTTCATGCCGTTCCATTTTGGCGGACACTTTGAAGGCAAAGATCTGCGTAACAAGTATCCAAAAGGAAGCGATCCCTATGTGTTGGGTGAGGCTGCCAATACGGCACTTACCTATGGATATGATTCTGTCACACAAATGCAGGAGACTAAGTGCTCGCTGTGTAAAATTGAACTGGCATAACTGAGATAAGGAGAACCAATGGCTCGAATGAAATTTCTCTGTGACGCCGAACGTTGCATAGAATGCAATGCTTGCATCACAGCTTGCAAAAATGAAAATGATGTACCCTGGGGAATTAACCGACGCAGGGTTGTAACTCTTAATGATGGTGAACCGGGTGAGAAGTCAATCTCGGTCGCCTGCATGCACTGTACAGATGCGCCTTGTCAGGCAGTCTGTCCGGTTGACTGCTTCTCGACGACATCTGATGGTGTTGTCCTGCACAATAAAGACATGTGCATCGGATGTGGTTACTGCTTCTACGCCTGTCCTTTTGGCGCACCGCAGTTTCCTCAAAACGAAGCATTTGGTGTTCGTGGTAAAATGGACAAATGTACTTACTGTGCAGGTGGTCCTGAAACCGCGGATGGTTCTGCTGAAGAAGAGAGTAAGTACGGTTCCAACCGTTTAGCCGAAGGCAAACTACCTCTCTGTGCGGAAATGTGTTCGACAAAAGCTTTGCTGGCTGGTGATAGTGACCAGATTTCGCAAACCTTCACATCAAGGGTCATGCAACGCGGAGGACGTCCTGATACTTGGGGCTGGTCCAGCGCCTACGGAGAATAGAGGAGATTCATATGTTGAATTCAGAAAATAATACTACAGATGAAGGTAGCCGTAGAAAACGTCGCAATCGCAGGATTTTGTGGACGTTTGTCGCCATGTGGATGATTGTTGTCCTGGCACCAATTCCCGGTTATTTTATGACCACGGATACGGTACAGGCCAAGGGTGAATTCACTGATAATCCACGCTCCGCTTATTGGGGCGAGATTAGACAGGGCGGAAGTGGCTACACAACAGACCGGGCTCCGGAAGCAGGGAATCTGGTTAACGACAGTGGTGAACTCTGGCGTGTCTTGCGTAATGACACAATTTCGCCTTATGGTGCATGGCTGATTGCCTTTATACTGGTGGCAGTTGCTGGGTATTTCATGTTTGCGGGACCGATGAAAGTTGAAGGCGAACTTTCCGGTACCAAAATAAAACGTTGGAATCTCTACGATAGATGTATCCATTGGATTGTTGCTGTGACTTTCTTTGTCATGTCAATCAGCGGTTTGATTCTACTTTATGGAAGAGCGGTTTTGATACCACTTTTTGGTAGAGAGGGTTTCGCCGGACTTGCCATGTTCTGTAAAGATGTTCACGACTTGTTGGGAATTCCTTTTGCAGTTGCACTGGTGATGATGATTCTGCCTTGGCTCAAGGACAACATGTTTCGCTCAGAAGACGCGGAATGGTTGGCTAAATCAGGGGGGATGTTTGACGGCAGTCATCCGTCATCCGGTAAAAATAACGCTGGTGAAAAAATCTGGTTCTGGCTGCTGACAATCGGAGGTACTGTGCTGATTGTTTCCGGAGTAATTCTGGTTATGCCTAACCTTGAACCGCTGCGCAATACCATGATTACCATGCACATTCTGCATTCTGTCAGTGGTTTGATTTTGATTGCAGTTTCACTGGGACATACCTACATGGGAAGCATTGGAGTAGAAGGTGCTTTCAACGGAATGGTAACCGGTGAGGTAGATACTGCGTGGGCTAAGCAACATCACGATTTGTGGTATGCTGAACAAATGGGTGAAGAAGCTCCTGCAAAAGCCAAAAAATCAGCTAAATCTTCAAGTGGTCCTGCGGGACTTTCAACCGGTAAAGTATCAGCTTCTTGATTCTCTATCGGCTATAATACTTCAGAATTATAAAGCGGGGTTTCCGTTCGGAAGCCTCGTTTTATTTTTCCCTCCTCATTGAAAAAATTACTTCTGTATAAATTCTTTCCATTTGCCTTGCACAAGCATATTAGTTGTGAGAGCATCAAGGATTTTTCATCCGTTTTTTCACGGATTCTCTGAATGCCAGCTTGGCTGGGACATTGAGGATGTACTTGAAAAGTCTTAAATATAAATTTAATTCCTTGCAGACAATTTGTTAAATGAAGTCAATAGCTGACATTCGCATGCGCGGATTTCTTAAGCGAACACCTGTCAAAACATTGCTGAAATTGATCAAGGAACACTCACAGTTATTATCTTCAGAAGAGATACTTACTGTAGAAGCAAGTGGGCGGATATTAGCACAGGAAATAATTTCACCTGTAAATGTGCCAAACTTTGAGCGCTCAGCCATGGACGGATATGCTATTGATGCTGAATCCACCTTTGGAGCGACTAGTTACAATCCGTTAATGTTTCGAGTTGTCGGACAAATTACTCCTGGACAAACGTTTGATGCAGAAGTTCAGTCCGGAGAAGCATTGAGTATCATGACTGGAGGGCCACTGCCAAAAGGGACGAATGCAGTTTTGATTGCAGAAAATGCTGAATTAGTCTGCAATCAAATTCAAGTTCTTGATGCAGTATCTCCAGGAAAACATGTAGGGCAGATTGGTGAAGATATTAAGAAAAACCAGTCATTACTCAAGAGTGGTCGTACTCTCCGCCCGCAGGACATCGGAGTTTTGTCGAGTATCGGTTTGAAAAATGTTAAAGTTATCCGCAAACCGGAAGTTGAATTATTGATCACCGGAAATGAATTGCTGAAACCCGGAGAGCAAGCCGGCGGAGTAAAAATCATTGATTCAAATTCTGTCATGCTCTCACCATTGATTAAACGCGATGGCGGTATTTTAACAGCAGTTCATCATCTTCCGGATGAGCGCGATTTATTACAGCAGCATTTAAGTGAATCAACTGCTGATCTCATTTGCGTAACTGGCGGTACTTCTGTGGGAATTGAGGATTATGGACCGATCCTGCTGGATGAACTTGGTGAATTACTAGTACACGGAATACCAATGCGTCCTGCTGCTCCGACAGGATTTGGGCTGATTCCCGGAAAATCAGCGGGCGCCGCGAAAAAAGTATTTTTGCTGCCGGGAAATCCTGTCTCATGTTTATCTGCCTATGATTATTTTGTCGGCCGTTCGCTGAGGCTGATGGGCGGGCGTTCGGCAGACTGGCCTTACCGGACTAAACTTGTGAAACTTGCAACTAAAATATCTTCCCAAATTGGTCGTACTGAATATGTGCGTCTCCGGATTGAAAACGAACGTGCTTATTTTATTGCTGCCGGTGGTGCCTCAATTCTGTCTACGACAACTCAAGCGGACGCATTTATGTTGACGGATGAAGAATCAGAAGGATTTGCGGAAGGTGATGAAGTGTTGGTGTGGCTCTATGATGAATAAATTACTATTAGTAATCCTCATCTGCATTATCGGCACAGGGATTGTTCAGGCAGAACCGATCAGATTAGCAACGACTACCAGTACCGAAAACTCAGGTCTGCTTAAAGTTCTCATTCCGTATTTTGAAAAACAGACAGGCAATGTGGTGCATGTGCTTTCAGTCGGTACTGGACAGGCACTGCGTATGGGGCAGGACGGCAATGTAGATGTAGTGCTGGTGCATGCGCCAACAGCGGAAATGCGTTTTGTTGATGCAGGATTTGGCTTAAATCGTCGCAGTCTGATGTACAATGATTTTGTGATTGTCGGACCTACTGATGATCCGGCAAATATCCATGGTGAAAATAATGCTGTGAGAAGTTTACAGAAAATTGCACGTGGAAAAAATTTGTTTGTTTCGCGTGGTGACGATTCCGGGACTCATAAAAAGGAACTGCAACTCTGGAAAAAAGCCAAGTGGATCCCTGATCTATCATGGTATCGTGAAGTAGGACAGGGTATGGGACGTGCCCTGCAAATTGCTGACGAATTGAATGCTTATACAATTACTGATCGAGGAACATGGCTGGTTATGCGCGCTAAATTATCACTAAAATTATTGGCAGAAGGCGATGCTGAATTATATAATCCTTACAGCATAATCGCGGTCAATCCCGCACGATATCCGAGCATCAATTATCTGGGTGCCATGTCGCTGATTGCCTGGTTGACCTCAGTTGAAGGTCAAAACCGTATCAGGAATTTCCGTCTGCAGGGACAACCATTGTTTATCCCAACTGCAATTAAAAACTGAAATGAACGGTTTACTGTTAACTACACAACAAGCATTACAATTACTGTTATACGGTGATGCAGAATTATGGTCGATTGTCCTGCTTTCCTTTTCGGTCTCACTTAAAGCAATTTTGTTAACCACTCCTGTCGCACTGCTGCTCGCCTTTGGGTTGCATCATGGGAATTTTCCGGGTAGCAGATTTATTCTTGCTTTCTTTAATTCACTACTTTCTGTGCCGACTGTTGTAGTAGGATTATTCCTGTATGTACTGCTGACACGTCAAGGTCCTTTTGGTGATTTAAAGTTATTATTCACCCAAAGCGCCATGGTAATCGGACAGATGTTTTTATGTTTTCCGGTTCTGGTAGCATTGGGTTATGCCGCAATTCAGTCGGCGGACCGCAGAGTATGGGAAACAGCCCGTACTCTGGGTGCACCTAGGTGGTTTGCAATCCTGACTATATTTTATGAAGTTCGTTTTGGCTTGCTGGCAGCAGTGCTTACCGGATTTGGCAGGGTTATTTCGGAGGTGGGAATTTCGATGATGGTAGGTGGTAATATCATGGGATATACACGGAACATTACCACTGCAATTGCCCTTGAAACCAGTAAAGGCGAGTTTGCACAGGGAATCGCGCTGGGTTTGGTTTTGTTGTCACTTGCTTTTCTGCTGACTGCATTTCTGAGTTATATTCAGAGTAAAAAAAGGGTCACTACATGAGCGAACCTTTGTTTGTATTTCATGGTATTGAAAAAACTTTTGCTGAAGTTAAAATTCTGCGTAAAGTCGATTTGTCCCTTTTTCCTGGGAAGTGTATTTTGCTCACAGGAAAAAATGGTTCCGGTAAAACTACCTTGCTGAAAATCATTGCCGGACTTGAAAAACCAGAAAAAGCTGAAATTGAACTTTCCGGAAAGTCGCGTTGCTGGAAAAAATTCATGCCCATTATACGCAAGGAAATTATTTACCTGCACCAACAGGCATTTTTGTTCAGTGGATCTGTAGAATCAAACGTTGCTTATGGTTTACGCTTCACTACTTTAACCCGTGAACAACGCAGGGAATCTCTCAAAAAAGCGCTTGAATGGTCCGGACTGACTGAATTGGCAAAACAGCAGGCAAATACTTTGTCAGGAGGTGTTCAGCAGCGTGTTGCTTTTACCCGTGCCTGGATTTTGAAACCTAAGGTACTGTTGCTGGATGAACCTGTTTCCAACATGGATCAAGAGTCAAGGGAGCAAGCGTGTCTTTTAATGCAGCAGATGAAGTCGTCCGGTATGTCAATTGTGATCACCAGCCATGTTCCGCAATACTTTGACGGACTGGCTGATGTACAGTATGATCTTGCGAATGGACAATTGCTGCAATGAACATTTTCAAAATGCAGTTACTTTAGCAGAACTTTTTAAGTTGAAACATTAAGTTGAATTAGAAATGATTATTTTATGTTAACAGTACCTCCACCTCTGCTTGGATTTTGTGCTTATAGCGGCACCGGAAAAACAACCTTGCTGACACGTTTGATTCCTGTTTTAAACCGTAATGGCTTAAAAATAGGACTGGTCAAACATGCTCATCACCAGTTTGATATTGACCATCCAGGCAAAGACAGCTATGAGTTGCGTAAAGCCGGAGCTTGTGAAATGATGGTTGCTTCAGCAAAACGCTGGGCACTCGTACATGAGTCTCCTGAAAGAGAAGGAGATCCGTCACTTGAAGAGCTACTACCGCATTTGTCGCTTAGTGAATTGGATCTAGTTCTGGTTGAAGGGTTTAAGCATGAACCGCTGGCAAAAATTGAACTGCACCGACCGAGTCTTGGAAAACCGCTGTTATATCCAAATGACTCCGACATCATTGCCTTAGCAACAGATTTAGCTCCAGACAAAAATATTCAGTTGCCCGTTTTAGATTTAAATGATATTGATGAAATTGCTGATTTTATCAAAGAGCGCTTTTTACAAGAATAATTAAAAACCCTAAATTTCACCTGATATTTATATTTTAGTAAGTAATCAAGTCTGCAAATAATGAACAGTCCTATCAACACTTCTACCGCAAGCAAAAATAATTTTGCTGATGAATCAGTAAACATTGATTCTTCAGCCGAAATGCATAAGCAGATTTTTTCTGTTCTGGTGATAGATTTTGAACGTGCGCTGCGTGACTTTCTTAAAAAGGGGTTGACTCCTCTTTGCACAATGCTGAAGCTGGTTTCCAATGTTGAAGAAGCAGCAGAGTTATTGAAACACTATCATTTTGATTTACTGATTGCGGAAATCAGCGGTCAGGGACCGCAAGGTGTTGAACAGTTGAATTCGTTGCTGAAGAACACAAAGTCAAAAGTTATTTTCACCTCAACTGAGACAGATGTAGACACAGTTTTAGCGGCCTTACGGATGGGCGCAGTCGAGTTTTTACAGAAGCCTTTTCGGATGGAACAAATACTGGAAAGCGTACAGCAGGTGACTCAGCGGACTAGCCAAAAAAAGAAAGATGAGGCATCTTCGCCAAATAAAACTGAGACAATTGGCCACAAAATGGGTGGTATGATTGGCCGATGTGAAATCATGAAAGATATGTGCGAAGTCATTGGACAGATTGCCTCAACGCCTTCTACTGTACTTTTAGAAGGAGAATCCGGAACAGGCAAGGAAATGGTGGCAAACACAATTCATCAGATGAGCGGACGTTCCGGACTTTTCGTACCTGTTCATTGTGCCTCTATTTCTCCACAACTTTTGGAGAGTGAATTGTTCGGTCACGCAAAAGGCGCTTTTACCGGAGCACATCAGGCAAGAGAAGGTTTGTTTCACCATGCAATCGGAGGCACATTGTTTCTGGATGAAATTGGAGAGATGCCTTTGGAAATGCAGGTCAAACTCTTACGTTTCATGGAGGAAGGAACAATCCGCAGGGTTGGTGAAAATGAAGAATCACCTGCTGAAGTACGCATCATCTGCGCTACCAACAGGACTTTGGCGGAAGAGGTTAAAGCCGGACATTTCCGCGAAGACCTCTTTTTTAGAATCAACGTTCTGCTGATTCATTTACCTCCTTTACGCGAGCGTTCAGAAGACATTCCATTGCTGGCACAACACTTTTCCGAAGAACTTGCACCTAAACTAAAACGCATTCCGTTAGAATTCAGTAAAGCAGATTTAGCCTTTTTTAATAATTACAACTGGCCTGGAAATGTGCGTGAATTGAAAAATGTGGTTGAACGCTCAATGCTGCTGAATCGTTCACTTGAAGAATGCTATCAAACTGGAAGTACTATAGACTGCCTTGTGCCTCCTGCCTTAAAAGGCAGAACTGAAGAACTTGAACTCTGCGAAGTTGAAAAGAATCATATTTTGAAGGTTCTGAACGGTGCCGATGGCAACAAATCAGCAGCATCCAGATTACTCGGAATTGCCAGGAAAACTCTGGAACGTAAGCTCAAGGACTGGAACGCTGAAATTTAATCAGCGAACAAGCTCAGGGAACATTTATTAGTGCTGCGCTCTGTTTTTGGATAATCCGCTTGCGGTTTTACTCTCCAAGATCTTCCTGTAAAGAATTAATATAAGCTAGCAGCTTTTCGAAATCAGCTAAATTATCATCTGTTTGCAGTTCCTGATATTCCACGCAGCTGCTTTTTACAGCAAGCCATTCCTCTGCATAATAAGTCGCCAGCAATAGTGTTTGAGTCAGCAGGGCATATTTCCGCTGTCCTTGTGTATCATGGTTTTCAAGACAAGATTTTTCCTCTTCTCGGAGCTCACGGAAAACCTGCGAGATACGATCCAGATTGAGTTGCGCTGTAGACCTGTGAGAATCACCCACCTTTGCATCCACTCTTTCTCTGAGCTTATCCCAGAATTGATCTGCAATTCTCTTATTCAGTTTTTCAAATATCAATAATTCTAGTATGTGCCATTTTTGAAAACTGGACATTGAAACATCCAGGAAACAACGTTCCAAAGGTGTAAGCTGGTTATGTTTAGCAACCTTCATCTTTCCTTTACCGCTCAAGAGCCATTCTGCACGGTAGCCGTGTTTCAGCTCAATTGAGTTTGCGAGCGGAATTGTCAACCCTGCCGGACCTGTTAAAACTTTATGGAAAGAAGTTGGTTTCAAACCTATGCTTTCCGAAAAAGCGCGGCTGGATTTTCCGGATGCCTTAAAAACTGTGTTGAGACGCTCTCGCACCTCTTGTTTGTGTTGCTCCAATTCAGTCATACGAGATCTGCTATGTCTTGTTTTTATTGTTGCGTATTTCAGGAAAAGAACGTTTCCACTTTTAAAATATAAACCGGTATTTTAATGCTCACCGCCCCAAATCAACTTTCCGCTTTCACTAAAGTTGTATCCGCCTAACTGTCTGGCTTGTTTCAAAATAACCGGAGAACGCAGATGCTCCAGAAATGCTTGAAATATTTTACGAAAATAAACATCACGACGCACCGCAAAATCTAAAGCTTCCCAGCCGATCTCAACAAATGCCAAGCCAAATTCCGTAGCGACACTGCGTGTTCCGGTAGCTGCGTCTACCTGTCCGGAAACTATGAGTGCAGCAGTTTCACGATTGGAAAACACTTTTACTGTGGAAGATAAATCCTTGATTTTCATCTTGTACTGAGTCAATAACTCATTGAGAAAATGCAGTGTTCCGGAACCATCCTGACGAATTCCCCATTTAAGTTCCGAACGCAACAGAGACTCGGCAGAGCAATCAGCAGGTTTGCGCTCAGGATGAATCATAAAACCTCTCTCCCTTTTAAACGCACGTACAAGCACCCATTGCTGATGCAGTTTATAATTCTGCAGCAGAGCGGGATGCCGCTGCGGACTTTCCTCGACTTCTCCCCAATTCATACAACTGGCGTTGACTTTCTGCGCGGAGAGTAATTCTAAACCAAGCCTGGTTCCGGTTCCGGTGTAACTCACCAGAGCGTGTGACTTCATGTTGTTTGAAAGTCTGAGTAGCGTCCGGTAAAGCAGTGGATCCTCACTTCCCGCAATCACCAACCGGTCAGTAAAGACACCTCCATGTGCGGATTCGAGCATCCAGCGATCAACAAGTTCACGCGGGAACATCCATTTTCCGGTAACTTTTGTCGCGGGAATTTTTTCTTCTGTTGCGAGCGCATATATTTTTTTCTCGTTAAGTTGCAGATATTCCGCAACTTGCTTTACGGTCATAAAACGCTTACTCGAATTGTTCTCGCTCATACTTCTAATTCAGCTTTCCGGCGGCGTTCACGACGGGTGCTGTCTTCGCTGTTATTTGCGGAATCTTCAAATCTGGAAGCAGTTTTTTCCTGCGGTTTTGCGTCAAAAATCAATGTGTCCGCACCGTTGTAAACAAGAAAGTGCTTTCCGCCTGCACGGGCAATTGTGGTTACACCTAGTTCTTTTGAGAGCTCCATTCCCATTTGTGTGATTCCGGCTCGTGAAAACAAAATCGGAATTCCCATTTGCGCGACTTTGATCACCATTTCTGAAGTCAGGCGTCCGGTAGTATAGAATAATTTGTCGTCACCGTCTATAGCTTCTAAAAGCATGTGTCCGGCAATTGCGTCAGTTGCGTTATGTCGACCAACATCTTCAATAAAAATTTCTATCTCTTCACCTTTGCACAAAGCACAACCGTGAACTGCACCGGATTTTTTGTAAACATCATTGTATTCACGAATATTATGCAAAAGACGGTAAAACGAAGATTGCGCTAAAGATGGTTTTGCTAAGTTTATATCAGTTAAATTTTCCATCATATCACCAAACATGGTGCCTTGCCCGCATCCGGAAGTCACGGTACGTTTTTTAAGTTTTTCCTCCCAACCCTCACTGCCGTTCCGGGTTACCACCACCGCAGAGTCAATGTCCCAATCAACTTGTACAGCTTTTATTTCATCCGCGCTTTTTATAAAACCCTGATTGTGCAGATAACCGATTACCAGCAACTCCGGATATTTACCCAAAGTCATCAGGGTGACAATTTCCTGTTTGTCCACATAGATGGTTAAGGGACGTTCCCCGGTGATGTGAGTTTCACGGGTTTTGCCAAATTCATCAATTACACTTACCGGATATGAAGCCGCGATTCCGGCATTTGTCATCTCTGGTCGCTTATGCTTATTTTGTTGTTTCATAGGGCCTCCACCTCTTTTTATGTTTCTTGTCTGCTTGTGTACGTAATTCTATTTTGTTGCATCAATTCTTGTATGGACTTATCACCTGTGTCACCATTCGCAATTCTGGCAAATTGTAAAATTTCTTCCAATTCATCATTTTTCTTTTTCGATAATTTAGCAGCTAAAAAATCCTTGATCTCTTCTGCACGACGTGATGATTCAATAACACCTTTGTAATCGTGTGTTTTCTTGTCCTCAAGATCAAGATATGCATCTTCCGTAAGTATGCACACATTTCGGGTCATAGCTCTGATACTCATGGTTTTTGTCCAAACTTAGCATATCTTAAAATATTTTTTGAATCGACAATGATATCTATCTTGAACGACATGATTTAAATAGTAAACCCAAATTCATTTTCTACAACGCTACACTATCATTTTATACCTTCAAAAGGTGGCGTCCCCTTTATCCTGAAACTAAAGATAGATTTGCTGCCAAGATAATCCCGGAAGTCAACAAACGCAAGCCCGTTAAGATCTCATATATTGATGCTTTTAGAATATACATAAAACTGTATACGTATATTTGCGAATAGTTTTGAAATTGATTTATTAGCATACTGAAACCACTGGTTCGTCTCATGACGAAAATATATGAGTTAAACACTTGATAAAGAGGTCGCTATGTATAAAAAAATATTGAAACTCAGTAGCATCTTGCTGATCTTATTGCTGCTTCCGTTTGGACTGATGGGTGCTCAAATAAAAGGCAAAATTCAATCCATCACCAGGAAAGCCGGTACGATACAGATGATGAACCTCAAGACCAAAAAGGTTGAGGTCATTCAGTTTGATAAACAGACACAATACCAGAATGCAAAGTCGATCAAGGAATTCATTATCAATGATGTGATCCTCGTTGATCTGGAACCGGGAAAGTCTGCGTTAAAAATAAAACGTGTGCTGGTGGAACTACCGCCGGAAATGATTGCTGATACCAAGCTGATCCAAAGTTTGGTCAATGGTAATCCAAACGAATATATGTTGCTTGACGCACGTCCACTGGCTTCTTTCAACGCCGGACATCTCCCCACTGCAGTTGCACTACCGGTGACGGATTTCAAAAAGAAAATAAATCTGCTGCCTAAAAACAAGGACAAACTGCTGGTTTTCTATTGTGGAGGGCCTACCTGAGGACTCAGTCCTAAAGCCGCCGGTCTGGCGGTTAAAGCAGGTCACAATAATGTAAAAGTTTACACAGCAGGTGTTCCTGCCTGGAAAAAGATCAGACAGTTGATGGTCGTTGATCCAGCTTGGTTGGCAAAAAATCTCGATAAATATCACGTTGTTCTTGATACACGTTCTGCTGGTGACAGCGCTAAATCGAACATCAAAAGCGCAGTCTCTTTTCCCGCTGTAGAACTCGTGAAAATGGGGAAAGACTTCAAAGCCAGGAAGTTCAAAAGCAGCAAAAAATTGCTTCCCGGATTAGTTGATAAAAAAGCACCGGTAATTGTTTACGGTTCAGCGGGACGAAGCGCTGAAGTATTGGCAGCTTTCAAGGAACTGGTTTACTGGGGTTACAAAAATACGGTTATCCTGGACGGAGGAATTAAGGCTTGGAAACAGGGTGGACTTCCTGTTTCAAATGCAGCACCGGTATCAAAAATCAGTTATGTGCGTAAACCGGTAAAAGGTGCGGTTGATTCCAGCAAATTCGCTGGGTTGGTCAAAGCAGGGAAATATGTAGTCCTTGATGTACGCACCAAAAAAGAAGCTGCAAACGGCAAAATCGCAAGTTCGGTCCACATTCCATTGGATGAGCTGGAAGCAAACCTCGCTCAGTTCGACAAATCCGCAGAGATAGTTACACATTGTGTCAGTGGGGTTCGTGCCGGAATTGCCTATCAGTTGCTGCAGAAAAATGGTTTCAAAAACGCAAAGTTTCTGAATGCCATTATTAAAATTGATAAAAACGGTAAATATACAATTGAATAACAACTTTGCCACAGATTGAGGTGGAAAAAAACAAGACTGACATTGTTTAAATGTAAGTCAAAATCACTTCAAATCTGTGGCAACAAAATTAAACCTGAAACCTGAATCTCACAATGTTTAAGCGTCGCCAGTTTATTAAAATTTCTTCCGGATTCCTTGCTTCTTCTGCAATGGCAGGAAGTGTTGGATGGCCGCTGATTTCCGGAAAGGATGCTCTGGCTCATCATCCTGCAGAAAAAGTTGTACCGACTTTTTGTGAGCTTTGTTTTTGGCGCTGCGGTGTTGACGCTCATGTGCGTGACGGAAAAGTTTACAAAATAACCGGACAGGAAAATCATCCGTTAAGCAACGGACGTTTGTGTCCCAGAGGAACAGGCGGGCATGGTTTGCTCTATGATCCTGACCGGCTGAAACATCCGTTAATACGGGAAACAGTCGATGGTGTTCAGCGTTTTAGAAAAGCGAGTTGGGACGAAGCCTTGACTTTAATTGCAAAAAAATATGCAGAAATAACCGAAAAATACGGGACAGAATCGAGCGTGATGTTCAGTCACGGATTCGGAGCTTCGTTTTTCAAAAAACTATTTCAGGCATACGGAATCCATAATTTCACCCATCCTTCTTATGCACAATGCAGAGGTCCGCGTTTAGAAGCATTTAAGCTGACTTACGGACACGGTGTGGGAAGTCCGGAAGGTCTTGATGTTAAAAACAGCAAATATCTGGTTTTGATCGGAACGCATCTTGGCGAAAACATGCACAATACAGCCGTTCAGGATTTTGCGGATGCAGTTTCAGCAGGATGTCGGATTACCGTGGTTGATCCGCGATTTTCCGTTGCTGCCGGAAAGGCGGAACGCTGGCTGCCGATAAAGCCCGGAACAGACCTCGCATTGTTGCGAGCGTGGATCCGTGTCATTTTGAAAGAAGAACTTTATGATAAAAAATTCGTAGAGGAAAACACTATCGGTTTGGAAGAATTACGCGATGGTGTTGAAGAAGCAACTCCGGAACGTACAGCGGCTTACACCGGAATCTCTGCGGAGGAAATTGTGGCAGTGGCCCGTGATCTGGGACGTTACAAAAACAACGCGCTGGTGCATCCCGGAAGGCATGTGACATGGTACGGTGACGATACTCAACGTTCCCGCGCGATTGCAATTCTAAACGCATTGCTCGGCAATTATCAAATGCCCGGAGGATTTATTACACAAAAGAAATACGGTGTTCCGGGAATTAAATTTCCGCAGAAAAAGTCCGTCCGTAAATTGCACTCAAAATATCCGCTCGCCCACAGTATGCCCTCAAACGAAGTTGTTGAACAAACAATTTCAGCAAAACCGTGGCCGATTAAAAACTGGTTTGTTTATGGAACAAACCTGATCCATTCTCTTGGGGATCAGCAGGCAACTCTCAAAGCGATTCAAAATCTTGATTTTATGGTCGCGGTCGATGTGCTGCCCATGGAAATCACCGGTTACGCAGATGTGATTCTTCCGGAATCAACTTATCTTGAACGCTATGATGATCTGGATGACCGTACTTACCGTGTGCCTTATGTCGGCATTCGTCAACCGGTAGTTCCACCAATGTACGATAGTAAACCTGGACACGAAATTGCCAAAATGCTGGCAGAAAAAATGGGATTGCCGGATTTGTTTCCGGATGATATTGAAACATATCTCGATCAGCGTTTGCAGAAAATCGGCAGTTCATTGAGCGAGTTGAAAGAAAAAGGTGTAATCAAAAAACCGGAATTGGAAATTTACCGTAAACCCGGAAAGATATTAAAATTCAAAACTCCTTCAGGAAAAATAGAACTGGCTTCTGAAAAGTTGCGTGAATTGGGTTTTGACGCAGTTCCGCAATATACACCGCCTCCGGAAAACCCGCCCGGATATTTTCGCCTGCTCTTTGGACGTGCGCCGATGCATACTTTTGGTCGTACTGCCAACAATCGTTTCCTTGGTGAGTTGATGCCGGAAAATGAAATCTGGATCAATGAAATTTCCGGACGCGATATGAAATTAAAACATGGAGAATATATTTATCTGGTAAATCAGGATGGAGTTAAAAGCAAAACATCGATAAAAGTCCGCCTGACGCAACGCATTCGTCCGGATGCAGTTTATATGGTGCATGGTTTCGGACATACTCATCCCTGGTTGAAACAGGCTGGAGGACGCGGTGCAAGCGATGCCGATTTGGTTACTCAGCAAAGTATCGATCCAATAATGGGCGGTACAGGAATGAACAATAATTTTGTCACTTTTACTCGTAAGGCATAGAAACCATTATGGCTCGTGAACGAAAATACGCAATGATTATCGACACCAAACGCTGTGTTGGTTGCTCGGCCTGTGTCTACGCCTGCAAGTCCGAAAATGATGTACCGGAAGGCTTTTGTCGGGATTGGATTGTACAGCGTGTGGAAGGAACTTTTCCGAACTTAAAAATGCTGAACCGCTCGGAACGCTGTCAGCACTGTGAAGATGCGCCGTGTGTGACAAACTGTCCTACGGGTGCTTCCTATTATCCCGGAGACGGTACAGTACAAATCAAACGTGACCTTTGTACAGGTTGTAAAGCCTGCATGGCGGCTTGTCCATATGACGCACGTTACATTCATCCAAAAGGCTATGCGGACAAATGTTCTTTCTGTCAGCATCGTCTCAAAGATGGTTTAAAACCGGCCTGCGTTACTGTCTGTCCAACAAAAACTTTGCATCTGGTCGACTTGAACAGCAACGACGGTGAAGCGGAAAAATTGATGGAAGGACGAACCGTTACTCAGGACAAAGTTCATGCTGGTACAAAACCTAAATTGTTTTGGCTAGCATAAGCAGTAAGACATGACAGGAATTACTGAACAATCTTTTTAATCCTGAAGCTGTTTTTAAACTACAAATATTAAAGTAGCTAACAGTTAAAAATCTTCGTGAAAAAATGCGGAAATCTATGACTGAGAACCGAATCTTCAAATCTGAAACTTGAGACCTTAAAATGGTTGAAATCATCACAAATAAACTGAATCCTCAAGTGCTACCGCATTTGGATGTTTGGAACTGGGAAGTGCCTGTTTACCTGTTTTTGGGTGGATTGTCCGCCGGATTGCTGGTGCTTGCGTCCGGACTGTTGCTGTTGCAGAAGGGCGGTGTCTTCAGTCACACTGAACGAGGTCCATTTTCATATGCAGTAAAAGCGGGTTCACTGCTCGCTCCAATTCTGCTCGGCACTGGCATGTTTTTCTTATTTTTGGATTTAGCTTACAAAGTCCACGTCTGGCGCTTTTACACCGCCTTCGTTTATACGTCACCGATGTCTTGGGGCAGTTGGCTGCTGGTTTTGTTTTTCCCACTTTCGGTCGCACAGGCACTGGTGGTAAATCGCGAATGGTTTCAAAAATTTACATTTCTGAAACCAATCATAAATTTAACAGAGAAAAACCTCAATTTAGTAGCAATGACAAATGTGCATTTAGGTGCTGGAGTTGGTGTTTACACCGGAATATTGCTTTCTACTTTTTATGCGCGGCCTTTGTGGTCAAGTGCAATATTGGGTTTTGTCTTTCTGCTCTCAGGGCTTTCTGCAGCCGCTGCATTAATTATGTTGTTGGCACCTGAAAATGAAAAACTGATGTTCTCAAAAATAGATATGTACCTGATTTCACTAGAAGGTTTTGCCACAACTTTGTTTATCGTCGGTGGAATAACCGGTTCTGAAAATGTGCGTGAAGCAATGCTCTATTTGATTTCCGGTAACTATGCACCCTGGTTTTGGGTAGTCTTTGTATTTGGCGGTATGATTCTACCCTTAATGCTGGAAACATTAGAAAGCCTAAAAAAAGTAAAATATTCACCTATTGTTCCGATTTTGGTTTTGTTGGGCAGCATCACTTTACGTTTTGTGATTGTTATGGCAGGTCAGGAATTTCCAACGTTTGCTTAAATCAAGAACACTAATTATTTTCAACAGTCGATCGTCCGTTTAAAAGGTATTTATGGAAACAACCGAGAATAAACGCTTAGCTTATTGGCCGAACATCTGGGCCGGAATCGGCTTGGGCTTGGTGCTGATTGCAACGTTCTACATTGCCGGACGAGGACTAGGCGGATCCGGAGCATTGTCACGGGCAACCGCTGTGGGGCTGCACGCTGTAGCTTCTGAACACGCAGAAAGCCTGGGCTATTTCGCTAAATATTTTGGTGAAAGCGGAGCCTGGATGAATGACTGGCTGGTTTTTCAGGTTTTTGGAATTTTCCTGGGTGGGCTTTTTGGCGCGATCACGGCCGGACGTTTCGGTAAAGCGGTGGACAAAGGTCCAAACATCAGCAACGGTCAGCGCTTCTGGTACGCTTTTCTAGGAGGCGGAATTATGGGTTGGGGGGCGCGCCTCGCACGAGGCTGCACCAGCGGACAGGCTTTAAGTGGAGGAGCTACTCTTGCGGCAGGAAGTTGGGCATTTATGTTGGCAATGTTTGCCGGTGGATTTATCACAGCGTTTTTTGTACGTAAGTTGTGGTTTTAACTCCTGAATAAATCGAGTCAGAATTTCCCCGGTACGGAGACCGGGGCTACCATTTCCGGAAGTGAGAAATTATTTGACAATCCCCTGTACGGAGAGCGGTGTCAGCATCATCGGAAATGAGACATAAATTGACATTCCCCTGTTCGGAGAGCGGGAATAACGAAAATGAATTTTAACCTTGAATTTTAAAACTTGAAATGGATATTGCACCATTGGCCAAAATGGGCCTGATTTCAGCAGATGTGAATATGATATTGGCAGGCTTACTCGGTTTTGCCTTTGGCTTGATGCTGGAGCGTGCCGGATTTGGCTCGGCACACCGTTTGGTCATGCAGTGGTTCGGCCGTGACTGGAGCGTGTTCAGGGTAATGTTTTCCGCAATTGTGACTGCGGTTTTTGGCTTACTGATTCTGGATGAGTTTGAACTTATGTCCCTCGATGCAGTTTACATCAACAAGACCTACTGGAACAGTCAAATTGCAGGAGGTCTAATCATGGGTGCAGGCTTTACGATTGGCGGATACTGTCCGGGTACTTCTTTTGTGGGTTTGGCCACAGGTAAGCTTGATGCTTTGTTTTATATTCTCGGCATGAGTTTTGGTGTACTTGTCTTTGCTGAAGGCTGGCCGTTGATTGAAGGCTTTGCTTCAATGGGTGCCGCAGGGAGACTGACTTTACCGGATTTGTTTGGACTTAATTCATGGGTGGTCGCCTTCATTGTTTTGCTGATAGCAGTTGTTGGATTTTATGGAGCAAATACAATTGAAAAGAAAATTAATGCTGAAACATAAGAAAAGGCCACGGATAAATACGAAACTGTGCGTATAAAAAAGCTGCGGATAAACACTAAACTGTACGTATAAAAAAAGCTGTGGAGAAACACGAAACTGTGTATAAAATAAGCCACGGATAAACACTGATAGTCACGGATCAAAAAACTTAGCAAAAAGCTACGGATAAATACGAAGCTATACGTATAAAAAAAGCCACGGATAAACACGAAGCTGTACGTATAAAAAAAGCCACGGAAAAACACGGATAGGCACGGATCAAAAACTTAGCAAAAAGCTACGGATAAATACGAAGCTGTACGTATAAAAAAAGCCACGACTTAACAATCCGCGTCAATCCGTGTTAATCTGTGGCTAAACGACTTAGTAATCCACTTTAATCCGTGGCTAAACGACTTAGTAATCCACTTTAATCGGTGGCTAAACGACTTAGTAATCCACTTTAATCCGTGGCCAAACGACATAGTAATCCGCGTTAAACCGTGGCTGAAAACTAAACATAAAAACCTGAGAAAAATAATGTGGTTCAAAAAAGATTACCGCTGGATGCTCCCTCTGATGGGATTTGTATTACTGGGAATGATTGTTGTGACTAACTGGCCTAAAGCGGGAAGTTGGTATGATTCACAGGAAGACAGGCAAATCAATCCGATTCAGGTGGAGGAGTTAGCGAACTGGATTATACAGGGACGCAACGACTTTGTGCCGGTGACATTCAAGCTGGATGAGACTGATCTGATTGATAATATCCCGGGACTGCTTGAATTGATACCTGGAGAGAAACTCAGTGAACAGGTAGAGAAAATCCCGCTTTACAAAAAGTTGGTAGTTATACCTCAAAATGGTGAGTTCCCTTCAGAAGTGCTGGCTGTTTTAACAGCAAATTGGCAACGAAAAGTTATATTGCTAGAAGGCGGTGCAGATGCATGGAATGCACGCATTACTGCGGACTCAATTGAAAGTCTTAGACTTACTTTAAAAGAGGCGCAGGGCTTAATGCGGATTCGACCGTTTTTTCATCCGGCATTATTGGAATCCACAGAACTTGAGGAAACTCAACAGGACCGCTACGTTGCCCCGGTAGCGGCAAGTCCCCCTCTGCTTGAAGAGGAGGAAGAAGAAGAGGAGGAAGAGGGCTGTTAATTCACATTAAACGATGGAGGGTAATATGGGAAAGCAAATTGTTGTTCCAATTGACTACAGTGATATCAGTAAAGGACTGATCCAACTTGCAGATGAATGGGCGTTGCGTATGTCGGCAAAGTTACATTTTCTGCATGTGAACCGGCTCCCGGAAGTTTCCTACTATCCGGGTCATTTTGAACAGGTGGATCAACGCAACGAGAGCAAGGAATTGCAGTTGTTAGGAAACTATCTGGCACCGCTGCATTTGAAAGCTGACTTTGACCTCTCTCACGAATACGGAACTCCGTATTTTAAAATAGTGGAACTGGTGGAAAGTGTGGCCGCAGATCTTGTGATTATGGCTGCCCACTCCCACACTATGCTAGGTCGGCTTTTTCTGGGAAGTAATACAGATTATGTCGTGCATCATGTTCATTGTCCAATCTATGTACACAGGCAAACTAAGTCGGATCTTGCTAAAATAGTTCTGGTTCCTCTCGATTTCAGTGAGGCAAACAGGACAGTTGTCGAAAAAGCAGTAGCCTGGGCGGAACGTACTGAGTCGGAAATACACTTCGTACATGTAATGACGCCGATTGATTATTCCTATTACGGTGCAGAAGCAAGCTGGGGAATGGGCAAAGCTGAACTTGAGGTGACTGAAGATCAGGGCCTGGAAGCCATGGAAAAGTTTCTGTCACCAATGCAGATAACAGTTCCGGTAAAACAAGTGGTTCTTTTCGGTAGTGCGTCTTATCTGAGGATTCTTGAATATCAGAAAGAAATTCGTGCCGGAATTTTGATGCTGGCAGGACATGACCACACAGTCGCTGGACGTATTTTTCTAGGAAGCAACACTGATTATTTGCTGCATCATGTGGATGTTCCGATGTACGTTTTTAAAAGCTGAAACTATTTCAGGGACGGCACCATATCCGCAAAAAAATATCCGCCCGCAGATACTAAACAGGGCCTGCGGTTGGTGCCGTCCTTTTATTAACGCCCTTTCCAGACAGCTTGACGTTTGTTGATAAAAGCGTCCACGCCTTCAGAAACATCTTCCGTCATCATATTACAGGCCATTATTTCTCCAGCATATGCATATGCATCTTCCATCTTATGTTCGAGTTGTTTGTAGAACATTTTCTTTCCGGTGAAAACCGCTACAGACGATTTTGACAGAATCGCGTCAGCCAACTTTTGAGTTTCTTCATCCAATTTATCAAGAGGTGCCACTCGGTTGAGCAAACCCCAGTTGAGTGCTGTGTCTGCGTCAATAAAGTCACCTGTCAGCAATAATTCCATCGCACGTTTGCGTGAAACATTGCGACTCACCGGTACCGCAGGTGTTGAGCAAAACAAACCGACATTGATTCCGGATGTCGCAAATCGTGTCCCCTCTGCCGCCACCGCTAAATCACAGGCTGCGACAAGTTGACAGCCGGCTGCAGTAGCTATTCCATGTACTCTAGCAATGATTGGTTGAGGCATTTGATTGAGTGTCATCATCATCTTGCTGCACTGCAGAAAAAGAGTTTGATAGTACTCCTCTTTACGATTGGCAATCATCTCTTTTAAATCATGCCCGGCACAGAAAACCTTGCCTGCACCTTGCAAAATCACGAGACGCAATGTTTCATTATTTGCGATGGAGTCCAGTTCCTGCTGCAGTTTTGTCAACATTGCTTCGGACAATGCATTGAATTGTTTCGGACGGTTGAGGGTTAAAGTAACAACGCCATTTTCTTCCTGACGAAGAACCAGATCTTCGCTCATTGAAGGACTTTCTGGAATTTGCTTTTCTGCAGGTTTCATTTTTCTCCTGAATTGTAAAGGTGGTTTTGGTGAAGCATAATCAAGTATCTCTCTATTGTTGGTACTATACACTGTGCCGTTAAAGTGGGGAAAATGTCAAACGCATGTTCAACCAGAGGCAAACGTAAAAAAGCCGAATCCGCAATTTTGTTTGCTTGCAGAAGCTCCCAGAATGCCTGAGTTTCTGTTGCTGAAATCAGTGCGTCGGTTTCTCCCTGGATCAGTAGAAACGGTGGAGTTTTTGCGGAAATCCAATTAGCCGGAGTAATTTGCTGATAAAGTTCAGGCTGTGTTTCCGGAGTTCCTCCGCAAAGCATTTGTAAAACTTTTGCTTTTGCCGGAAATGGAGTCCGTTTGTCAAAAGGCTCACTGAAATTGAAAACACCATAAATTGGCACACAGCCTTGAATACTGGTATCCGTCTCCTCAAAACCCGGTTGAAACTCTGCTTGGTTTTGGGTGAGTGCAGTCATTGCTGCTAAATGTCCGCCTGAGGAACCTCCTGTCGCAATAATGAAATCCGGATCCAATCCGTGTTCTTCCGCATTATTTCTAATCCAGCGCAATGCACGTTTGACATCTATCAAGTGTTCAGGAAAAACAATGTCCGGACTGAATCGGTAGCTGACGGAGAAACAGACCCAGCCGCGTGCTGCCATGCGTGCCATTAAAAAAGAAGCCTGTCGTTTACTACCCGTAATCCAGGCGCCGCCGTGAATTTGCAGGATTCCAGGATGTTTCTTTTTTGTGTTATGAGGTCGGTAAATATCAAGTTTAAGCTGAAATCCTGCTTGCTGATGAAAAACCTGATCACGGATTATTTCAATGCGTGGATCATCGACTACCTTGTTTGGATTAAACCAGCTTTGCCAGTCAACCTCAAAAATATTACGGGGAGCAAGCGGTTGTGGATATATCTTTTGCCATTGAACTCCCAACTGTTCCTCCATCTTCTGCTCAAGACGTTCCGGAAGATTGAGCAGAATCCAGAGACGCAGCAGCAAAATGAGCCAGCCGCTAAAATGAACTAGAAGTCCGCCCCATCCAAGAGGTTGACTGAAAATGTCAGAAAATGAAAAAAGAAGCAGGATACCTGCATTAAGCAGTATCCATTGTGGCAGCAGATCACCGACCAGCCAGCTCAGGACAAAGGAAACAAGGATTGCGCGGAAGGTTGAATTTGAACGTTTGGCGAGAGGCCGGAAAACATTTAGCGTCAGAAAGACCGAAGCCAATGTCCAAAATATGAAGAGAAATGTGACCATGCGGCTTGAAAAAGCGATGCAGAGTCCTCTTTTTTAACTGCCGAGTTTAAAATGCTTTACAGGAAAATATCCAGTATTTAAAAAACTCAGCAGTTAAAATAACAATAAGAAATCAGCGTTTAGAAAATTGATATTTTTTACGTGCACCAGGTTGACCGTATTTTTTACGTTCAACTTTGCGTGAGTCACGGGTCAGCATTCCAGCTTTTTTGAGAACATCACGGGAGTCTTCAATCGCGAGCAGTAATGCACGTGAAATTCCGTGTCGAATTGCACCTGCCTGACCTGATAATCCGCCACCGTGTACGTTGACAAAAATATCAAACTTATCGAGAGATTCGGTAAGTTCCAGCGGTTGACGCAGAACCATTTTGAGGGTCTCTCTACCGAAATAATCTTCAACAGGTCTTTTGTTAACAACTATTTCTCCTTTTCCGGGACGGAGATAAACGCGGGCTACGGAGTCTTTTCGACGACCGGTACCATAGTACTGGACAGTAGTTTCTTTTGCCATAGGTCAAATATTAAGGGGCTGAGGTTGCTGAGATTCGTGAGGATGCTCCGAACCTGTGTAAACTTTTAAACGTAGCAGGGAACGTCTGTTGAGAGTATTTTTGGGCATCATTCCTTTGACAGCACCTTCTACAATGCGTTCAGGAAACTTTTCCTGTAGTTCATAATATTTTGCACTTTTGATTCCACCTGGATAACCCGTATGGTGGTAATACATTTTGTCTTCTTCTTTCTTTCCACTGACATGTACTTTCTCTGCATTAACTACAATTACAAAGTCTCCTGTGTCAACATGCGGTGAAAAAAGTGCTTTATGTTTTCCTCTAAGAACATGCGCAATTTTTGTTGCCATCCGGCCTAATGTCTGACCTTCTGCATCTACTACCCACCAAACCCGTGGATTTGTGCCGTTGTAGAAATCTTCTTTTCTGGCAAATTTAGTAATCATTATTATCTCTATCTCTTTTTGTATTAATTCTGGCCAACTATTTTTAGACAGTCTGAAAATATGCTGTCGCTAAACCCATTAATATTGCGTTAATTTGAGGTATTTTGCAAGACCTTAATCGATTATTTTGAAAATTGCCAAAAGAGCCAACCGTAAAAATTATCTGCTTAATCCTTGTTTGCAATTTACATAAAATCACAAAGCTATTATATCAAATGCTTACAAGTTTCTCAACTCTTGTTTTCACAGTAGATAAGCTATTTCAGGAATTTGTGATGGTCACGCAAAAACTTAAAGCGGCTCAGCGGCAAGCACCTTGTTTCTTCCACTGGCTTTACCTTTGTATAAACAATCGTCAGCCTTTTTCAGTAAAAGGTCTTTGCTGTCGGCGTCTTCGGGAAAAGTAGCGACTCCAAAAGTACAGGTGAGGTTAGCTAGTGGTTGTTGTTGTTGATATGGAAATTTTTCCGCCGCAATTGCCTGACGCAGTTTATTTGCAATCAATATAGCATTGTCTTTTTCACAGTTTGGTAAAATAACAACAAATTCCTCTCCACCATACCGTGCCGCAAGGTCACCTCTACGGATATTGTTTTTGAAGATGGCTGCAACAGTGGCCAGGACAACGTCACCAAGTTGATGTCCATGTGCATCATTATAATGTTTGAAATGGTCAACATCTGCGATGATCAAGGAAAACGCTTGTTTCTCTTCCGGAAAAAGAGTGAGCATTGCTTCCAGAAATTCATCCATCCTGCGCCGGTTGGCCAGTCCGGTAAGTCTGTCGGTATCTGCTGCAAATTCAACTTGTTCCAGCTCTTGCTGACGGTAATGATCTTTCCGGAATTTAATAAGCAGATGCTCCAGATCAAAAGTTGAAAAAGGTTTCAGCAAAAAATCCGTTACTCCCAGTTCTGCCAGAAATTGTCGGTTCTCCTCTTTTTCACAGTATTTACTGATGACCAGCATCGGCGCCAGATGTGAGCTACAAATTTCTAGCAGATTGCGTATTTCTGCAGACTGAGAATTGTCTCGCGCAAGCATTTCTGGTTCAATAATTATAAAATCAAAATTATTTTCAAAAGGCTTTTCAAGAAAAATTTGATAAGAATCCAGTTCTATAACCTGTGATTTCTTCCAGACATTTTCCAGCGAGGATTTTATTTTTTTGCGGTACAGCGGGTCAGGATCAAGAATTCCAATCAGCGGACCTGAAGCTTCATGTGAACGACCATTTTTTTTCAGCAGCGAACGTGCGGTCACATGTTTTAGTTTTTCTGCGAGAATGTGTGAAAAAACATAATATACAACCGAAACTTTTGTGTCATCTTCGGCAACATTAAAAAGATGATTCGGAAAAATCACTACTTGAGAATCTTCTTCTGCAATTACGTCCGCATACGGATTTGGATCTGCAGCAATAACGGACATTTCACCAACGATATCTCCGGGATGATTCAGACGCATGATGAAATGCTCCTTCGAAGTTACAGCAAGTGATCCTTCCAGCAGTACTATTAATTCCGGAGGTTTTGCGTGGTTTTCGCGGATGAGAAATTCTTCTGCTTTCAAAGTGACAAATTCACCTTGGCGTAACATTTCCTTGAGCAGAGCCAGGCTGATTTTATGAAAATAACGGCAGGACTTGATGATTTTAGCAAATTTATCCAAATCCGGATTTCCCTTGGGTGAGGAGAGTGGTTTTCGTTGCATTGGATTCTTTTCTGATTTTCTTCTAAGATGTTGTAAGCTCCCTCATTCAACATCTTAGCATGATGTGTGTTACTAACTAGACTATGCCATGAATCCGGAGCAATCACAACACTTAGGAAATAAAGAATGCTGCCTATCATCGGAATAGTCCTTGTCCCTGGAATCCTCTGGGGCTGGGTTTTTTATCATGCACAGCGTTACAAAAAAGTATACCTGCCTTTACTGCTGCTTTTGTTCATCGGCGGTATGGGATCAGGACTGCTGGCACTGGTTTTAAATCATGCGGTTGAAAAGTACACACTTTTCTGGCCAAATGCGCTTTGGCCGCAGATTATTGTCTTCGGCAAATCTATACCTTTGCTCAGTTCCGGATTTTGGTTTTTCGTAGGATTTAATGAAGAATTTGCGAAATTACTTGTCTTGCTGGCAGTAGTTTATCCGAGCCGGCATTTAGCGGAAGTTTTTGACGGAATTCTTTATGCGGCAGTGATTTCAGTGGGATTTGCGACACTTGAGAATTTTTACTATTTGGATCAGTACGGCATAGCGGTTGTTGCTACAAGAACAGTAATCACTGTGCCCGCACATGCTTTTATGAGTGTGCCAATGGGATATTATGTAGCAAAATCACGCCTGTTACTTGAGGTAGCAGATGCAACAAAATTTAGGTTTTATCTACCGATGCTGACGATTATTCAGGGTTGGTTTATTTCCGCGTTTCTACATGGTTTGTATGATTTTTTCCTCTCAGTGGGGATGGAGAGAACTGCGTATTTACAAATTGTGGTGATGGGAGGAATCAGTATCTGGCTGAGCAGAGTTGCTCTACGTGCAAGCAGACAGCAGAATTATGGAGACTCTACAGCCTGAGAAGAGTCGAAGGGGACGGAACACAAAAATGACAAATTCCTGACTTAATGCTTTTACGGAACCATCACTATTACATAAGTTCCATTTTCAAAGTGCCGATAATCTGCAGGACATGAGGTCTAATTTCGGTTTGCTCGTAGAACTGTTCAAAATCTGTCAGCAGGTAATTCAGAGCTTTCTGCTGCACTTCCGGAGCTTTGTTAAGAGCAACCATACTGCCCAGCAAATTGATCAAATCTCGGGTTTGTTTCTTGGAAGAAGATGTATCAAGTCCGGTCTTAATCATATCCAGACTGTCTAAAAGCATCTTTGATTCGCCTATTTCGTTGGAAATGTTGACAAGTTCCTGAATAAGTATGAAACGGTCTTTATCGGTAGACTGCTGGAACTGTTCGAGCAGTAGCTTGTAATTTGCCAGATTAAAGTAACGTTGTGCTTCTGTGTAATCAGGTGAGTGCAACGGTACCTTTGACAAATCTACGAGAGCAAGCTGGTATTTTTTTTGCTCAAAAGCCGCCATTCCTTTTTTGAAAGGCACCTTCTGAATCATCCAGACTGCTTGTGGATAAAAAGGAGAACTTGTGTCAATTTCACGAAAATGCGCCTTTGCTACTTCATATTTACCTTCGCTCAGGGCCTTTTTTCCTGATTCATAAGCTTCATTTGTTGGTTCAGTAGTTTCTCCAAACCAACTACAGCCTGCTGTTCCGGCAGCAATCAAAATAGCAAGAAAAAAATTTTGTAAGTTATTGTTTCTTTTCATAATTTGCGTCAATATTGATTTTTCCAACGGCATCTTTTTCGCGTCTCTTTGCCAGCAAGTTTACAGTAACGCCGATCACCAGTACCATCCCTGCAAGAATCAGTAAAAAGACACTCCACGAAAAAGCCTCTTTGAACACTACCAGAAAAACTAGACTGACCAACAGCAGTGTGGGTATTTCATTAAAAAGCCGGAACTGTTTTCCACTCCAGCCGCACTTTTCGTGCAGCAGCTTTTTACGCAGGTGACCGCACCACAAGTGATAAAGCACCAACAGGACTACCAATCCTATTTTTGTGAGAATCCACGGTGGCAGTCCCCACTCCATTAACATGGCAGTTCCGCAGAAAATTGTGATGCACAGGCCGGGCCAAGTAATTCCGTAATAAAGCCGCTTTTCCATCAGTGCGAACTGTGCTTTCAAAGCCCTGCGTTCCGGTTCCGGACGTTCATGCGCCTCGCGGTGATAAACAAATAAACGTCCTAAATAAAACAGTCCCGCAAACCAGACAATCACTCCAATTAGATGCAGAGCCTTGAAATAAAGTAATGTCATGTGAAAGTTATGGTGTTTATTTTGTGATGCAATCTTGAATATTTGTCATTCCCGCGAAAGCGGGAATCCAGGAACTTGTAAGTATTGAAATTATGGATTCCCGCTTTCGCGGGAATGACAAACAAGTGTGTCATCAGGACTTTTGGCGAAATCATTATGTTTGAGTGTATTATGTTCAGCTTTTCAAGCAGGAGTATCTGTTGATAAACCAAGCTTATTTAGTTGTGTTTGAATGTTTGGATCCTGAAGCAAGTTTAAAAACTGTCTTACTTCCGGCCGTTCTAGACGTTTTTTCGGAATGATAAAATCATATTCCTCATCCTGCATTGGAAAAAATTCAAGACCTGCATCTTCGGCAACTGAACGGATTGCTATTCCCCAATCCGCACGTTTTTGCGCAATTGCCGCTGCTACAGAATTGTGAGATTTTGCTTCCTGGAAAAATCCTGAAGGCCGTTTCTTCGCTAGTAAACGATCAAGCAAAACTCTTGTACCGCTACCAAGATTTCTGTTGATCATCCGCACGTTTTGATCTTCCATCAATTGCCGAATCGTTTCTTCAAAATTTCTATCGATTAAAGCAAAACGTGAATCATCTTTACGAAACAGCAAACCCTGACTACGACGGTAGCCTTTAATCAAATTAAGTTCCGCTGTCAGCAGATGCCGATTATATTCGTCTGAAACGTCGTCCAGCAAATGCGTACCCGCCAAATCACATTCTCCCCTCTTGGCAGCCAAAACGCCGCCCATGCTGCCTACTGCGAGGAACTTACAGGAAACGCCGCGCTTCTGCATTTCACCAAGCAAAAAATCAAGTCCCACGCAATGGCTGCCGATGATCATCAAATCCGGTGGACGTGTTGATTCTCCTAGTAAATGGATGGTTGTTTCTTCACCGGCTTCCAGCATTTCGGTGTTACGAGGAATTTCCATAAAACCGTCTGCGCGGGCAAAACCTGTGATAGAACCGGAACCTTTTCCGGTGGAATACGCGCTGAATCCATCCTCGTTACGTACCAGATGGACAAGGTTAAATTCGGTACGTCCTTTGTCGGAATTCAAACGCAGCGGAACTTTTGCCTTAACATAAGCGCTACGTTCCGGTGCAAGACCTGCCATTTTACGCAGAACCGGAGTAATGAATTTACTGAAGGTAAATGTGGAAGATGTGGGGAATCCCGGCAGAATGGCTGCAGGAGTTCCATCTAGCACGGCCAGACAAAGTGGTTTCCCGGGTTTGAGTGACACCCCGTGAACCAGCACACCGGGATTGCGGAACTTTTCAAAGACACGGTAATTCAAATCACCTTCGCCTTTTGAGGTGCCGCCGGAAAGCAGTACAAAATCAAGCTTAAGCGCACGACGAAGAACCGTTTCCAGTTGTGCTACGTCATCCGGAACAATTCCAAATCGTACTGCTTCGCAACCAAGTTCTTCTACAGCATGGGCAATTACGGTTGAGTTAGAATCAAAAACTTTTCCCATTTCCATTTGCCCGCCGGGAGCAATCAGTTCATCTCCAGTGGAAATTACAGCTACTTTTGGCTTTCGCCAAACAGAAACATTTGCTTCACCCAAAGCGGCCAAAGTTCCGGTTTCCCGATAACCCAGGAGTTCGCCAACTCGCAACACAACTTCGCCAGCGCCAATATCCGAACCTGCTAGTGAAACTCCGGAGTTCGGCACAATTGGTTTCAGCACTTGAATTCGGTTTTCTGCGGATTCAGCGTTTTCAACGGGAAAAGTATTTTCGATCATCACTACACCGTCAGCTCCGCGAGGCAGCACTCCACCGGTAGAAATTGTCGTAGCAGTTCCTGGTGCAACATCTTCCTGCGGAACCACACCACAGGCTAGAACTTCCGGATTCAAGGTCAACAAAACCGGAGCTGTTTCATGTGCACCAAAAGTGTCTTCCGCACGCAGCGCAAATCCGTCAAAATTGCTGCGGTCAAAATAAGGTACGTTGTGCCGTGCCACGACATCACCTGCTAAAATTCGACCATGAGCATCTTCCAGCGCCACCAATTCTTCACGTGGGATCCCCGGGTACCGAGCTCG
>JGI24918J38489_100439_pt1 | contig 36286 bp, 29 predicted proteins | sample LinPfosmplate6_FD_38489 | JGI IMG/M metagenome (IMG submission 38489)
TGCAGGTCGACTCTAGAGGATCCCAAACTCTCTGTTGGTCTTAAACCACTCGTTTACTGTGCTGGGGACAATCCGCCTGATCTTTCCATCACGCTTTTCCCAAATGTAGCGGTAGCAGGCAACCCTTGACGCCACCAAAGACTCTGAACTCTGTTCGATGGGCGACCACATCGTGGACCCGATCAAACGCGTGGTCGAATCGAAATCATATGTTTGGTTGTCCAAAAGATGTATGTTTGGAAATTCAGACACGAGAGACGCTATTTCATCATCAAACTCTGTGCGGTCTTTTGGGGGGCCAACTTCCATTTCTTGTGTTTTTCCGATCCACTTCAAAGAGTAGTACTCGTGATTTCCGGGGATGTAAAACACTTTGTCAAAGTTCTCAGACGCATGTTTGAAAAAATCTTTCATGTTGGCCTTGAAAGGGTTTCCCAAATCGCCACACACAACAAGGTTTGGGGCGGACGGCACTACATAATCTGAAAACCTCAGGCCATTCACAAACTCCAAATGGAGATCTGACACCAACTGAAAAGAACGTGGACCCATGGTTTGTTGTGATGTGGTTACCCGTTTGTGATTTGTTGTGATGTGGTTACCCGTTTGTGATTTGTGGGTTACACGTGATTTGTGGTGTTAAAAAATTCACAAATCAAAATGTTAAAACACGATGCGAGCAAGTTCACTCAGACTTTTTTCGTCTACAAATAATAAAACGAAGGATTTCTCGACAGCAATCCACATAATGGACTCAACTCGCCACTTTGTAGAGGAGTTGGTTGCTGCTCACGTCAGCAACCCCAAGTACAAGGCTCGCAGAGCCAAACCCATCGTCATGCCCAACGCTTCTTTTTCCCAAGACGCTGTGCCATGTGCGTGCAACGACACCGTGTGTCTGGCGCTGAAGGATCAGGCGTACGAGCAGGCTCACCTCGATGGAATGAACGGCATCCACGGGGAGGGACGACCCGCCAGCGATTCGGTGGGCGCTCAGCCCATCCCTGCTGGATGCTCAGACGGCTACAACTTCCCCAACAACCACCAGGTCACCGCCTCCGAGTCCCTCCGGGCTCCCGGTACCAGCACCGACCTCCCTGTCGAACTTCAGATGGCCCGCTGCAACGGTGCCCCCTGCCCTCGCGCTGGCCCCGGCAACACCTTCCAGAACATGTCAGAGATCTCCAAGATTTTGGGTTTTGTTGATGGTCTGAAATCGGCGTCTGACCCCAAGAATCCTCTTTACGACACCGCTGCCCCCAACGTCTTGAGCAGACGTGATTTGTCTGGCTACCGCAGTTAAATAAACACACCCAAGTCCCTAGTTTGCAATTTTTTCGTGATATTGATCCCACATGGACTCAAGGTCTGCGCGGACTGGCGACATCTTGTCTGCCTTGCGAGTCCACACTGACAGTTTTGGATCGCTTTCCAAGACTGAACGCGCTTTTTCTAAAAAATCGTTCCTTGATGTGCACCGCCTGGCAAGCGGGATACACACTTTGTGAAACGCGGGAATGTAGTTGTCCAAGGGGTTTTGGTCATGGTCAAAATGAGACCACACCTGTTTTTTCTCCTTTCCCAAGTTTTTTAGGAACATTGGGCAGTTGGGGAAACAACAGTGGCGAAGCAGAAGATGGCTGTGGGGGCGCACCTCCAACTGGTCGTTTGGGGGGCGTGCTTGATTGAGCCTGTCCGTTTCCTTGTACGAAAACAAGACGGGTTGGCCGCTGTGGTAGTCACGCCATGGGATCGCCGCTTCAATGAGTCTTTGCCTGCGTATCTGGCGTTTTCCTTCGAGCCGTTTGGAGAGTTTTTCTTTGGTCTGGAACCATTTCTTTGCGTCGGAGATGTGTTCGTCGATGATGCACTTGGGCTCAGTTGTACACATTTTTTCAAGATCGTCTGGGGGGGTTTGAGACGCTTTGATGTGCCTGCAACCCTCCAAAAAGAGGGCGACCTGTGTTTCTCTTCCAAGCGTGCCTGTGGTTTCCCTTCCGCTGAAGAGTTTCTCCAAAAATCCCCGCATGGCAATCTTTCTCCCCGTAAAGCACGCAGCGATATCTTGGGATGTTGCCCCCCTCTGGTGGTGCTCTATGAACCCAAGGCACGCCACAAGAGCGAACGGGGTGCAGTTTGTGTAGCGTTTGTTGTAGAACCGGCCAGTCACAAGTGTGGCACGGCCCAAGTCAAACACATGCGAACGGTGCGATGTCTCTCCCACCTGAACGATCTGCCGAATTAACTGGCTGGCCTCCGTTTTGGTTGCTCTCAGATGAGCACGGCACGCACGCCTGATGGTTTCAGACATCATGACAAACATCAAACGGGAAAACTTTGGGTGGTTGACGACGGTTTTCATGCTTGGGTCACACAGGGCCACCAAAAACATGCACATGCTCAGGACTCCGTGGGCCTCGGACACCAGGTGGGTCAGGGGCCCACCACGGTCCAGCGAGTCTTCCAGACGCTGGCGTGTTTCACCCAAGGGGAGGATGGACCCCCCCCCTTTAGCGATCCGCTCCCCGAGCCGGTAACAGATGTTCATGTGACGCTCCACGTAATCCACATCTGGCCGTTTTTTTCCTTTGATGACGCCAACCGAATTGCATTCTCGAAACACGCACTCCAATGAAAAAACCCACATAGTGACCAACAAAGCACGCCGCTGAGACCCCATGTACAGGTGAGGGGTTTGGGTGAACACGTAGCCATACAAAAGTTTGCACAACATGCCTTGGTCTTGTTCGTCTGGGAGGACCGCGTTGACCCCATGTGGGAGCGTCCCCGTCTGGTACTCAACGGCGTTGTACAGTTGGTCAGGCGTGTACGTGTTGTCAGAGGTGTCAATTCCAAGGACGATAATTTGCCATGGCTCGATTTCAGACGCGGAAGTTCGCAGCACTTGAAGTCCCACACATCTAGGGCCGTTGTCCCACAATGCGAGCGCATCCCCAAGGTCACCAAGAGGCGCATCAAATGCCGCGCCCCTCGTCCGTTCGAGTTCTTTGGTCACAGTTTTGAGGTCAAAATCGTGCTTGACCCGGCTCGCGATTTTCTTTGCAAACCGCATTTTGCACAGACGGCGAAACCATGGACTGTCCATCCTGACTTTGCAAAAGACAGACAGGTCTGACGCTACCTTGGTCATCCTGTGGTAGAAACGTCTGGCGTTTTTGAGGAACTCTTCTGGATGTTCTTGTTTGGCGAGATTTTCCATGGCCGCTACTTTTATCGGCTAATAGTGTTGAAATGGATAAATCTATCCCCACACATGCGAAATGGAGTAGCACCCTACACCGCATGCACTAGCATACAGTTCTTCGTTTCAAACTCAACCCTTTCGTGCACTTCGTCCACTTCCATGACCAAGGCATCTAGGCCGTCTTTTGAAACTGTTGCGTTTCCAACGCTCCTCAACAAGATATTTCGGGCCCCATTTGCATCACGGTCTGCTGTCCACCTGCATTTGGGACACACAAAAGTCTTTTTTCTGCCCAACTTTTCGTGCTCCTCTCCACAGCGGCCACACGTTACGGAGGTGTACGCCTCACCATTAACCAGCACCGTGGTGTCCAAATGGCCTGCTTTCCACTTGAGTCTGTCCATGAACCGACAGTGGCTCCACTGCATGGCGGTTCTTGAATTCTTTTTTGACATGATTTTCACCATGCAGTTCTTGGCATTGAACTTTGGGAGCAGGATAGTTTTGTACCGGTTGCACAAGAACCTGATGACTTTCCAATGGACGTCGTCAGTCATGTTCTTCATGCGCCGAAATAAACATAGGTTTTTGTTCTCCAATTTGCGCTCCTTGGCTGTCGGTTGCGCATGTTTTGAAGAGACAGATTTTGACCCTGGTGTCTTGGGTCGTCTTTCTTTTTTCATCTTTTGAGCGTCTTGAACTTTTTGGATGGCTTGAATTTTTCTTTTGTTCTTGTCAATGGCGTACCCAAGCCTGCACAGACGGGTTATGTCTTCAGTAATGCCAATGTCATGGACGTTGCCCTCTGTGTCATAAGCGGTCAGAAAAGTGCGCACGCCAGGATCCAATGCCACGATGGGGGCCCTGGCATCGCCCAAAAAGTCCTTTGACATGATTTCGTCTCTCTGAACCGTCACACAAAGCCAGTACTTGTCATCCCGGGTGCGCACCAGACGCATGTCTGAGGTGGGCTTATCCCCCAGCCGTCTCACATGAGAAGTGGTTTTCATCAGGATGCCCTGCTTGCCCAGTTCGTTTTGATTGAACACCGCATAACTTGAGCCATTGTTGCTCCTACTTCTTTTGTTTCCTTTCTCATCATCCTCGTGTACCCCGTATTTGAACGAAGGACCACCGTCCCCACGGATGCGGATACTTTCTCTTGGGTCCCGCTTTGAGCGGTACTTGAAGTTGTACTCTTTGATGTTCCCTCTTTGCTTGTTGGTGTTTGCGCTTTTTTGAGCGATGAAGAAGTCGTCAAAGGCCCCCTCTCTTGGGTACACAGGCACGTCCTTAAGCCACGATTCGGAGGGATGTGTGACAAGAGTGTCTTTTAACTTTGCTCTCCTGACGGCCATACCCTCTTCTTTGAGTTTTTTAACGGCGTTGACGACGGTGTTGTATGTGTAGCGCGCGTGGCCAAAGAACACGCGCAACGTTTTCTTTTGAGCACTTGTTGGGTAAAGCCGCACCTTAAAGGTGCGGACTCGGGCCCCCTCCTTTGTCTTTTCCTCCCTTTCTGATCTTTTCCGTTTTTTGGTTTCTTCGCCTTTCAAGAACGTGGCTTTCCGTTTCAAAAGGATCTCAATTTCTGATGGGATGTCGTCCGACTGAGCCTCAATTTCGACATTCTTGGTGCCCTTTTGTGGTTTGATGCTTGGGCATTCTTCTTGGGGTGTGTAGTTGCCCACGTTTGGGTATCGGTCTGTGTCCAAGTTTTTGTCTTGATGCATGCATGTGCTCATGTCATGGGTGGGTGGTTTGTTTTGGTCTGGAGGTTTGTCTGGAGGTTTGTCGGTTTTTTGTTTTTTTGGGGGTGGACGCTCCACATTTTCTGTTGAGCCCGCGACTGAATATGTGAACGATGTTGATGGGTCCTTGTCTTGGTGAATGCTTTTTGTCTGGATAGAGAACCAAGAAGGAACCTCTTGGGGTTGGCCAGCAGATAAGCAAGGAGAGAGCGATCCGACAGGTGCGGTCAAGGTAGGCAACCACAATTGGTCAGACACAGTTGTTAATGCAGGGGCCCAAAAGGGTTGAACACCCCTCACAGTGTCGATTGATAATGTCTTTGGGGCTTCCATTTATCTGGACGTCGCTTTGGGGTGCTTGTTGGTGATGAGTAGTGGTGTAGCCCAAATGTAGGATCCACCCATTCTGTTAGGGTTACAGGTTACACGACACAAGTTACACAACACGACACAAGTTACACAACACGACACAAGTTACACAACACGACACAAGTTACACAACACGACACAAGTTACACAACACGACACAAGTTATCAATAAATATGTGTAGGACGAATATGATCTAAATATATGACCGACAGACTTGCAAAATTGTTAAAATTATTTTTAATGGATGTAATTTTGAGATACACAAATGTTAAAACGAAATAAACTGTTAAAAACAAATCAACTGCACCACCCTCTTCAGGCGTGTGTGTACCACACCTGCCGTATGTCAGGATTGCCAACAGAATTCTGGAGATCATGAACAACAGCGACATTCTGATATTTTTCCCCCCATCATGCTCCATGAGCAATTTTCTGGCCATTCGTCCCCGTTCAGACACCAGCATCATTGATCGGGCTCAACAACGCTCAACAACATACAATACAAACGCTCAACAACATACAATACAATACAAACGCTCAACAACATACAATACAATACAAACGCTCAACAACATACAATACAATACAAACGCTCAACAACATACAATACAATACAAACGCCCCAACGACGCTTCCCCCCCACAAATACCCGTCACCACAGACACACCCATCACATACATCTGTGTTGAATTCCTGGAAAAGCCCCAATGAACAAAACATACATACAACATGTCAGACCCAAGTTAAAAACAACAAACTGGAAGAAATTTGCGCACACAACTCAAAAGCACACAGGCACCCCCCAAAATATTTGCCATCCCAGTAATTACATTGCCATGTCTGTGGACAGGAACGCCATCCAAACCCTTCACAAATACTTTCAAGCAAACCATCTGCAATGGCCGCCATGGTGTTCTGAAGGAAGACTGGACGACCATGAGGGCGGGATGTTTTTTTGCGAAGTAGAAATCCCCCAAGTGGGACCCAAACGGGGATATGGAACCAAGAAACGGTCTGCACAAAACGAGGCAGCAATGCATTTTTTGGAGGCGCTTGGGATGGGCAACATACCACCCTCCAGACCCCCTACACAACCCTCCACACAGTCCCTCACACAATCCATTACATGGCCCACACCCGTGTTTCCTGGTCAACAGGTGGTTCGGGTCCAGAAAACTGTGTCTGTCATGGTACAATTCGTGGACGGATCCATGGCCCATGGGTTTGGCAAGACTGAAGATGATGCGTACGTTCACGCTTGTCAAATGGGGTGGTCACAACCCCAATCCGAACCACCACCATCTTTCCACGAATAATTTGTTGGCATCAGACGTGTTTATTTTTTTTCATTAACTTGGGGAAACTCGGCCATTCCCACCCCACACACAATCATTTGTTTTTTCTGCTGATGCCCGCTCCACCATCATACTTGACATGAGTTCGGTTAAATACCACATTTTACGATCTGAGATAAAATCAAATAAATAAATAAAAGTCCAGTCATGAGTTTTGAACAAACTGCCCAGGGGGGGGTCCGACACTTTTCTTTGGAAAACCGCCTGAGGCGTCTTGATTATGCCGGCGAAAAGTGGGTCAAGGCGGGCGAAGAAAAATACGGGAAAGGCATGAACATGCACGTCCGCTGCAACATCGAAGAACTGGCGAAAACACCCGGATTCACGTACAAGAGGGATTTTGCGGGGGGCGAACAGGCGGGGCGTCTTGCGAAGATGTCTGTGACAGACAGGGGCGGGGAAGAAATACCGATCATGTTCAAAATGATGCGGCTAGAGCAGGCCAAAAAAACGCGCGGCGTGTCCCACGACATTCACAGCCCAAGCATGTACGGGAGGAACCTCGGCGCCAAAGAACTCGAGGTGCACATGGATATTGCACACACCGAGAACAGGATGGTTTCGTGGATCAAGCACAACATCTTGGACAAAGGGATCTCCCCACATTTCACGATTGCCCCGGTCGTGTCCACGCCGTGCGACTGCACGGGGACCAACACAAAAAGAGAGTTCAAGAGCCCATGCAAAGCGAACCTCGAAGACGCAAAGTCTGGAAAACACACCACACTGGGAGCAAGACAAACAGCAAACCAAACGGTCAGTATGTACGAATTCGCCACAGGGGGAACACTGACGAACTGGATGCAGTCCTCCAAGCACAGCGTGAAGGCGTGGTGGAGCGCCCTATTTCAAATCACAATGGCGGGCACCGTCATGAAAAGAGCCAAAATGATGCATGGAGATTTCCACGACGAAAACGTGCTGGTGCTCAAAGTGCCACAAAACTCTGTGCTCAGATACAAGGTTGAATTCACGGACGGGGACACCAAGGAATACTATGTCCCAACCTATGGAAGTTTATTCATGGCCTACGATTTTGGTTTTTCGTACGCCAGAGAAAGTGTAGGTGCGTACAACAAATGGGCGATGGACGGTGTGTCCAAACGCCAAAAACGCCACCTCATGGCCCGAAATGACTACGACATGGTAAAACTCCTCTCGTGGGTTTATGTTAACGAGGGACACAACAACAACATCCCAAAAGAAATTGAAGAATTTTTCTACAAGGTCCTTGGCGGGGAGAACGAAGAGGACGATGTGTTCAAAAATATACTCGACGAAGCATTGGACGAGGTCAACAGGCAGTTGAGGCGGGGCAAAGATGGTCTGGGAGAACTTGAGTGGAGGTTCATGGACTTGGGCCAGCCGAAAAACGAAAAAGACCCTGTCGTGCTGAGATCCGCAGACCCTGAGGTCCTCATGGAGTACATTGGGGACACACACTTTAGATCCCGTGTCGTTGGGACAGGGGGTCAGGTCATTGACACCTACCGTGTGCCGGCCCTTGGATCCAAAAAGAAAGGAACAGACCTGTGGTCGTGGCAGTATCTTGGGACCGCCCCCTTGGAGGGCAGACAAACTTCCCGTTCCCGCAGACGACACACTTCCCGTTCTCGCAGGCGTCACAATCGGGGACGTGGACCGCGTGGGGGTCCCAAACCTAAATGAATGCCTTAAACTGCCGTGTGTTCGAAAACGGACTCGTCTGGGTCGACCTTCACGACCTGTGCCCAGACGGTCCCCCACGGCGTCTCAAAACACAACATGTCTTTGTTGCGGGGTTCTCGCACCATTTTGTTCCCAGACGGGATCCACACCTTGCGTCGTTGGACCAGCGTCTGTGGGTCCTCCCTTTTAAGTTCGTTGTTCAGGGTTTTTACGCCATCTTCCGCCATGGATAACTTCCTGAATGCCCCGGCCCTCAGGCTCTCGTTCAACATGCCGGCACACTGGGTTTCGTGCGAGATTTTGTTTTTTGTGCAAGAAACCAACCCCCGCCAGGAAGAATCCAACCGGGTGTCGAGAGCCCCCATTTTATCCTCCAGGGCCTCCACCATTTTTCCATGACATGTCTTGATGTGGGAGAACAGGAACGCGATGGTGTGGAAACTCAAAAGTTCTGCCGCAGCCGTGGGCGTGGCTGCGCGCACGTCGCTTGCCCTGTCTGATAATGAAAAATCGCTTTCGTGCCCCACGGCAGACACAACCGGTATCCCCGTGGTGGATGCAAACTTGAAGATGGCTTGGACAACCAAGGGAGAGTTAAAAGCCTCCAAATCCTCTTTGCTCCCCCCACCCCTGCCGATGACGACCGCGTCCAGTCTGGTTGATATTGTTGCCAAATCTTCCAACGCTTGGGCCAAATCTCTGGGGGCGTCGTCACCCTGCACAGACGTGGGCCGAAGGACCAACTGGACCCATGGGGCCCGTCTGGCAAAAGTCTGTTGAATGTCATGGATCACCGCCCCTTTGCTCGATGTGACAACCCCCACCGTTGTTGGGAAGGACGGCAATGAAATGCTTTCTCTTGAAAACAGCCCTTCCGCGTACAACTGTTCCTCGACATCTTTTTCAGTTTGTTTGACCTTTCCCCCCTGGGCATGCAGGACCCTCACACTGTTTGAAATAAACTGAACACGCTCCCCATACATTTCAACCCTTCCGCACACCTCGACGATGTCCCCACTGCGCGGCTTTTGTGGAATTGTCGTGAGTTTGCTTTTCCACACAACCGCCGTCACCTTGACGTTTCCATGGTCTGACGATTTTCTCTTCTTTGTCGCAGGGCCGTCGCGCCCGCCCGAACCGTCCGACGACGATGAGGTGTCACCGCCGTTCGTTATCTGCATGTAAGCATGGCCGGTCTGAGACACGCTCACGGAAAACACCTCTCCACGCATCTTTATGGCCTGTGGAAACCCCGAGGCAATGACGTGGCCGATGTTTTCAACAAGTTCGCTGGGGGTGGTAGTGTGTGTGTCTGACATGGCTCTCGAAAGTCGCTAACGATGAAACACATTTTTATTAACAAAACTTGCAGTCGCAACATTGGTGAGTGTTGTTAGTCCCACATGTGGTCGTGGTGTTTCCACAGGGTTTGCCCCCCCCACACCCGCGCTGGGCACACACACTCAAGCAGTTCACGGGGTGTTTGGGAACGTACATGCACAGCGCTTTTGTGCCGGTCATAACGTCAAAACTGGGGCTATCATACACAAAGTTTTGTGTGGTGATGTCTGGGGTTTTTGCGTTGTACGCAGACATTGCCACAGGCGGGCGATATGCAAACGCCCCCTGGCACGGAAATCTTTCACAACTCTGATGGTGATTGTCACTCATTGAGAAGATAACACTATGTTTTGTTTAGACCGCTTGAAAAAAACCACACACTGATGACAAACCCAGACCATGCAGCGGACCACAACAAAATCACGCGCAGTACATCCACGATTTCAAACACTTGACCACCCCCCGAGTGGCCACGCTCCCAGACGCCCATCTCAGTGCTTCTCTGCATGTATGTCTGCTCCCACCCCAACCAGCAACCCCAATTATTTATCCCTTACATTTGTCTGCCCGATATTATTCTCTTCCACCATTAAGACATTGTCCAAGAGTTTACCATGACTGAGATTCAAACCTTGGGCAGGGCGCAGAATGGTCTTACACGTCAGTATTTTGACGAACATTTTGTGCTCAAACAAAACCGCGAAAACATCAGGCGTCTGTCTGAGGGGCTCAGCAACGCCGCTTCAGAGTGTGGCGCGTGCAAAAATATTGCTGATGAACACATGTCTGAGTCCAGGCGGATTGCGGCCATCATACCCTCCATACGGCAGGCGGCAGACCGGTGTGACAGGGAGGGGAACTGCGGGATCACAAAATTGCAGTACGCGCAAGAGTCCCTGGCTTACTCCCAAGAATCCGCCGCGAAACACCTCCGTGAAACAAAAGCACTAGAAGCGAAACTCCGCGAGCAGACACGTGTTCTCCACGATAAATTTGCTCAACTCCGGGGCCAGTTTCAACAGCATTCGGAAACCAAAAGGCTCCTAGAACAGTCTTTTGGGGGCGGTTCCTCCTTTGCCCAAGACGAGTGCTCTCCCCAAGAATTCTCGTTCAACACCACTCTCCGTCTGCCTCCCGGCGCGTGTTCGGCATGCGAACCTGGCAGCGAACAGACGTGTTGCCCGTCCTTGAAATTCATGATCAACGCCCCCCAAGAAGCGGCAACCGCCACCCCAGACATCATCACCCCCAGACACAATGATATTTCGGTTCTCCCCCCAGTGGTGGAAGACATGATGATTGGGGGCGCGACGGCAACGGAAAACACGGCAATGGAAAACACGACAACACCCCCGCTCGCAGAGAGAATGTTGCTGGGGGGCAATGAGGGGGCGCTGTCATCAAATGCTGCCGCCTCAGTGCTCCCAAAAGATGGACCCGCGTTCAAAGAATATTCAGTGTCGATGTCATTCCGGTCAAAGGATCCATCCTTGGGCCAAGGAATGGTTCTGGCTAACGGTACAGCGGTGGCAGCGGAAGGGGACGCCGTCCGTGTGCAGTGGGAACAAATCCAAACGATGAAGGGAGGGTCTCCAATTGTGTGGGGGGCTGCTCACGGCGGCGGCGGCCTTTTCAGGGCTGTCTACGGGTGGTTTGAGTCTGGAGAACCCACCTCGATTCCTTTTGATTCGATGCCGTCTGTCGTGTCCAGTAGTTACCTCTCCAGGGGCTACGGGAAGTTATATTTCCCCCAGACGGCGGGACACGCGTACCTGCTGCCAGGATACGAGGGGGTCTCGCAGGTCATCTATGTTGGAAAACACAACGTGGGGCCTGTTCTACGAGAGGGTTGTGTGCAGTCTTGCAAAGTGAAGCACGGTTTTGTGGTGGGGGTCTTCCCCAAGTCTGGACCGGGTCACGCATGTTTTGAAGACGCAAACCTCATAAAATGTCCTGCCGGGGCATCCATGTCGGTACACGCGTGGGACCGTGCAGACGCACATGCGGTCGTTCAGTACACGAACGGGAATGTTCAAGCCCTGACATCTGGGGGGGTTTACGACAGACAGGACATGTCCACCGCGATCCAGATGGCCGCCACGAGCGGTCACCATGCCATGGTGATCCAAGGAACCCTGGGGACGCGCCGTGTGGGCCCCGGTGAACGGGTCACAGACATTGAAGACACCGTCGGGGGCGACAAGGCGATCCAAGTGGACGGTCCACTGCCTCCGGTGATGGTGTTTTCCATGCAGGGATTTCAGGGAAGTCGCATGAGTCTTGAAGAGAGCGACACGCCACACAGCGTGGGTTCAAATACTGCCCGGAGCATCTATGTGAAACCTGGCTACAGGGCGATCCTCACGAACGATAACGGGACCAAGGTGACATTGACAGAGAACTCAAAGTCTTCTCCTTGGAACCCCCTCACTGTGGAAGTTCAGGCCTCCACAGACCGTCCAGACAACACCATCGCCCCCACAGACCAGTGGACGGGGGCTTCCACCAAACTTCCCAACGGGTTCCACGCCCGTTTTGCTACCGCTTTTGTGGATTCGTCTGGAAAACCGGGAAAACTTTCGGGGTGGAGCGCCGTCAAGTCTCATGTGCCCGGCAGGATATTGGAACCCTCGATGCCCCACACCGCACAGTATACAGACGGGGATGAGATCACGTTCACAGACGTCGATGTCCAGAAGACCGGGAAAACTCTGGCCTTTGTCCCGTCTGGGAGGAAATTGACCATAGATTTGAGGTTCGCCATGACCGGGGAACACAAGGATCCCCAAAGGAGATATGTTCTGGCGATCCCAGACGAGTGGCAGTCTGTGGAGTTGGGGAAGAGTGGGTCCAACACCAATGGTGAGTTTTCTGTTTCATTCACTGCCCCAAAAACGCCCGGGACGTACCACGTTCAACATGCTTCGTTTGACACAGACAGCAAAGCCCCCGTGAAAATCAAAAAAGACCCACTTTCCGCAATCGCGACCGTCGTTGTGACCCCTTCACCTGTTAAAGTGGCGTCCCTGGGTGACACAAACGGCGTGATGCTGAAAATCATGGGGGCCTCTTTTGACGCCGCTGTCAAGGGGGCCAAGAACATAGCATTCTTGGAACCCAAGGAAAAATCTAGGCTGAGATTCAAGTGGGCGTGGTCTGGAGACGAAACAACACCCCTAGAGGGGATCGTGGGCATTAGGAACGTGTTTTCATCGCACATCGATGGGACTGCGAGGGACGGGTTTGGTCATGTGGATTTCATCGCACCTCGGGCGCCGGGAATGTATGCCGTGACCATCTCATTGTCGTCCACAAAGTCTCAACGCAGTGACACACAGGGAGACATCACCACCACATGCCTTGACTCGACACAAAAGATGGACCACATCACAGAAGATCTCTCGCAGGCTCTGGCCCTGGTGTTCGTCAAGGGGAAACCAACGACGTTCACAAACCCGGTTCTCGAGGACATCCCCACAGGGCCACAGTCAAACACAAAAGCAAGGTGGGTCTACATGATGCTGCTGCAGAGCCCTCAAGACAAGTCTGGGGTCATTAAGAAAATCGCAGAACTGCCAAACAACACGGTAACCACGCTCGTAAAATATGATGCGCTATCCTGAATAAATGTCATGCTAGCATCAGACCAGCCAGTGGTGGGTGGAACGGGTGGAGAGAGAATGCCTGCACACGGTGATGCACACAGGTGACAAAGAAATGAAATTATCCGAATATTTATCCTGGAAACACACACCTTCTGTCAGTTCTCATTTTTGTGTGTGAGAGCGTTGGGCTTGGCATCGGTCCACTTTCCCAGAAGCCACCGAACCTCCCGCCTTCGTGGAGTTTGATGGAGACGAAAAGTGCAGAGAGAGTTTATCACCTCTCAGTCGTGTATGGGGGACACAATATTGGCCAGGCAGAAACAAGTTTGGCTTTTGCGTCAGAAAAGGGGTACCTCGAGACAGTGATATTTTTGGTGACGAGAAGGCGGGTCGACATACACACAAACAACGGCGAAGCGCTGTTATGTGCATCGGTGAACGGTCACTTGGATGTGGTCAAGTTCCTGATTTCGAGCGGCACAGACATACACTCGTGCGATGATGAAGCACTGAGATGGGCGTCGATGTTTGGTCGCTTGGAAGTGGTCAAGTTCCTAATGGGGTGCGGTGCAGACGTGCACGCGCGCGATGATGAAGCACTGAGATGGACGTCAAATAATGGTTTCTTGGAAGTGGCCAAGTATCTGGTGGAAAGCGGAGCAGACATACATGCAGGTGATGACGACTCGCTGGGAAGGGCGTCATTATTTGGTCACTTGGAGGTAGTCCAGTTCCTAATTTTGAACGGTGCAAACATACATGCAAGGAATGACTACGCGCTGAGATGGGCGTCAAAAGCATGGTCACCACTAAGGAGTGGTCTAAAGTTACTGATCCTGAACAGAGCGGGTCAGTGAAAACAATAAATGATTGTGTATGTGGAAGCGTCCAAGCGTGCAAGTTTGCTTCACGTGTTCATTAGATTTGATAAAACTCGGCCGCTCCCATTCCGTGCCACAATCATGTGTTGTTTCTGTTGATGTTTGCTCCACTATCAAGTTAGTAACTTTACAACTTCCAAGTGACCACTATTTGACGACGTGTATCTCAGGGCTTTGTCGTTGGTTGCGTGCTTCCGAAATTAAGAATTTAACTACGTCCAAGTGACCATTCATCGACGCCAACCTCAACGCTATGTCATTGCGCGCGTGCACGTCTGCCCCATGGGTCACCAAATACTTGACGGCCTCCAAGTGGCCACCCCCAGACGCCCACCTCAACGCTATGTCATTGCGCGCGTGCACATCTGCCCCATTAGAAATTAACAACTCGACGACCTCCAAGTGGCCACCCCCAGACGCCAACCTCAGCGCCCCTTCATCTTCTGCGTGCACGTCTGCCCCGCTCTCTATTAGGTACTTGACCACGTCCAAGTGACCCTCATCTGATGCCCATATCAGCGCTTCATTATTGTTCGCGCGTATGTCCGCTCCTTCCAAGATTAGGGACTTGACTACATCCAAGTGACCATGCCTCGACGCTTCTACCAAGTCCCCACACATTACAAAGGGGTTTTTTGTGTTTATTATGTCGCGCAAAAATGACTGTAAATGTCGGTTTGGCTCAGGGAAAAAAACCACACGAAATTGTTATCGAGAATCCATGACACCAAAAAGAAAGAACCAATTTGTCCCGGAATTTCCGAATGTGGTTGTGTGTCTTTAAAGCCAAGTGTAGCAATTGCATCTATCTGTTTCGAAAAATTTAATGAACACGTCTGATGCTAGCATGACAAGGATAGTGCACCACATTTCACTTACCACGCTTGTAAAGTACAATTCCATCTAATACCAATAAATTTTCAAACGTATTCATTTGTTTGTTTCGCCACAACACCCCATCATAATCTACAGTATCGTGCAGCAGGCACAAAAAATGTCTGTACATGTCGGTTGGGGTCTGAAACTCTTGTTAATTCCTTCCATTTGGAGCCTTTCCAACCTTGTCTTTTCTTTTTCTAGGAGCGAGGAAGATGGGAGGTAGCACCCACAGTATTCGTCCAACACTCTCATCTCGCGTCTCGTCACAATGGGAATACCAATTTGACCATATTCTTCGTGTCTTTGGAATTGGACGGGGTTTGGGCAGGACGAATTTTCCTCGATGCAGCAACGAACCATTGGAAAACCGGCTAGGCTGACTCAAACCGGCTACAAAAACTGCGTAAATTTGTCATCGAGAATCCACAACATTAAAAGCAACGTATCCGTTAATTTGGGGAAACTCGGCTGTTCCTATTTTAAATCATTTATTGTTTCTGCTAATGCCTGCCCCTTTTTCCACAAGATTCTTAACCGCTTCCAAGTGACTGTTCATTTGAGCGTATCTCAGGGCTCTGTCATTCATTGTGTGCACGTCAGCACCTTCAAAAATTAGGAACTTGATTATCTCTGAATAACCATACTTTGACGCCCATATCAGCGCTTCATCATTGCTCGCGTGCACGTCTGCTCCCACACACACAAGGTACTTCACCACCCCCAAGTGGCCATACAACGACGCCCATCTCAGCGCTTCATCGCCCCTCGCGTGCACGTCTGCACCTTCCAAAACCAGAAACTTGACGATCTCCAAGTGACCATACTTTGACGCCAACCTCAGGGCTTCGTCATTGATCGCGTGCATATTTGCACCTTTCAAAATTAGGAATTTAATTACTTCCAAGTGACCATGCTTTGACGCCCATCTCAGCGCTTCATCATTGTTCGTGTGCACGTCTGCTCCCCTCCTTGTCACCAAAAATTTCACAGTCTCAAGGTATCCCTTCTCTGACGAAAACGCCAGGCTTTTTTCTTGTATTTGCCGCTCCCTTTTCCTGTAGACGACAGAGAGGTGATAGACCCTTTGGGTGCTCTTTGCACATCGTAGAAGGCGGTGGTGTGTGAAGTAGGTGTGGCCCCCCCCTGGAAGCAAAAGAACATAATTAGACAGGAAAGGGTTGGACAGCATCTTTACTGTCTTCTATTAACAATTATTCTTCTGCTGTTTCGTAGTTTGTTACAATGGGAAGACCAGTTGTTTGGTCTCGGTAATTGTATTCGTAGCGTCTTTTGGTGGTAAGATCTGTCTTCCTCAATGTCGCAAAAACCCACAATTGGAAAATCTGACAATTTGTTATTGAGAATTCACAACATGGCAAGCACCAAGCCAAGCGACAATTTGTCCTGGAATTTGGGTTGTCGTGTGTTTTTTGCGTTTTTCAAAATTTATTCGAATGGTTCATTAAACCATCCAGGTTATGTCCACAGGCCCATCGTTGGATCCGTCGTTGTCTGTTGTCAAAATTTCTGCGGACGGGGTGGCGTTCGACTGGACCGCGCCGTTTAGGACGAGTCAACCCACCGGAGGGATAGGGACCGGGTTTTTTTTCCAGACCGACGACGAGAGTGTTCCCAAAAATTACATATTGACATGTTTCCATGTTGTCGAGGACGCGTCTGTGATCAAATGCACAGTGACCGCAATCGGAAAGGAACTGTTTGACTGCAGCATTGTGGCTGCCTGCCCCAAACTTGATGTGGCCGTCATTCAGGTTGATGATTTCTCATATCTTGAGTCAAAACTGGGCAGCAAAAAAATCCAACATCTCGTGTTGGGAGACTCAGATCTTGTGGACAGCGATGACGGGGTGATCACGTACGGGTTCCCCATGGGCGAAGACAAAATCAAAACCACAAGGGGTGTCGTCAGCGGGCGCCAAGATGAGTGTATCCAGACGGATGCCCCCATCAACCCCGGAAACAGTGGGGGGCCCCTCGTGCACGCAAAAACAAAACAGGTCATCGGGATAAACGCAAAGACCTATGCGAAGTTTGTTTCGGATGGAATCGGATACGCAATTCCCATGCACTATGTTCGGACAGTCATGCGTGACATCATGAAAAAACCCAAGGATCCTGTCATAGAGAAACCTTTCATGGGGGCGATGTTTAACACCAACACAGGCGCGTACATGAATCCAAACCAAGACAACTCATCACACGCCACGGGGTGGATTGTCAGAAAAATCTTCCCGGGCACACCGCTGCAAAAAGCGACGGTCTCCATAAGCGAGGGCGACATTCTAACCAAAATAAGTTTCAATGGAACACATGGGGGGCGGCCCGAGACCTACAGCATTGACGAGTACGGGGAAGCCTTTGCGGGGTGGTACAAGGACGGAAAGATTGCGTTAAAAGAACTGATGCTCAGGGTCCCCCACGGCGAAAACATAACGCTGGGCATGTACTCACACAAGGAATCACGACCCTATGAGTCCGTGGTCACATACGCAATTCCTGAAGACACGCCCTTCAAAATTGTGCGCATGTATCCCCATTACCAGCAGACCAACTATGAGACATTTGCATCCATGGTAATCATGCCGTTCACACAAAACCATGTGGATCTGTTCCGCGGTTCTTTGATGCGCTACAGACGGAAAGAGCACTGCTTGGAGCCCAGACTCATTGTGACCGACATCATAGGCGGCTCGTTTTTATCCACAACAAATACAATTTCTGAGGGGACACTGATCAAAACAGTGAACGGCATCCCAGTGGGGACACTGGAAGAATTTCGGAACGCAGTCCGAGGAAAAACAAAGGGGGGGGGGGAATTAAAAGGTCTTTTGGTGGACCCTCAAAAGGTGTTTATGGTTGAGGGAGACGAAAAACCACGGGGGGAAAACATGGGAGCGTCGTTCATGTTTTCGCATTACCTCCCCGCATCCATCAAAGAAATGCGCAGACTGGCCAAGCGTTTCCGGTTTGATAACGATCTCACAGACTTTTTTAAAGAAATGGAACACGGACTTAATAAATAAAATAGTGTTTTATTTAGATTAAAATCTAGTTTCGCCAATTCTCGACGTTAAGCCGGGGCACCAATGGTTTCTTTTACCCTCCAGGAGGGTCTTCATAGAGCAAGTCTTCTCTGGTCCTCTTCAGTCCCTTGGGAACCTCAAGACCCTTTTGCTCGCACAGAAAACGCCAGCCAATGTTCCTGGCCGCATTCACATCCCTGTTCCAATAGAGACTCTCACATTCGTTGTTTCCGCAACGACGGAGCCCCCAAGAAAGTTTAGGCTGTGTGAATGCACGCGCGTGTTGGGGCAACGGCGTGTCTGTGAGTTTGCTTCCGCATGAACTGCAGAGTTGAGAAGAGTTGTACTCGTCCGCGTGGATGACCTGGCACCGTCTGGCCAGGGCCCTTTTGAGGGTCTTTGTGGGCCCGGGCCCATGGCCTTTGCTGACGCTAGAGAAACTGCCAGACCCAAAAGCCACAACAATGTCCTTGTATTTATTCCAGTCCGATGTCCCCAAGACGCGGTTGCAGAGGAGGTCTATGGTGCGCTGGGCCGCACGTCTCAGATTGAAATGCCGGTTTCTGTGATCCTTGGACAGGACCATGGCGGTGGCCTTGGCATGGTTGGCAGCAAAGTGTTCCAAATTCTTTTTGCATTGGTTGAGGTCGGTGGTTTTCATGGAGGGGATGTCTTTGTAAAAGGCAGCAATGTCTGGATTTTTGGCGAGCATCCTCTTGTGGTGGCGTTCCGAGGCACGGAAGCCTGCCATGTTCCTGTACTCTTTGTTGCTGCAGCGGGTGTTATTGTTATTGTTATTGTAATCTAGGTGTCTTGATTCCACGCGATTGGCACCCTTGAGTTTCACTGTGCAGGCACTGAACAGGTCCCTGCGGCCGGGATCAATAGCGATCACCTTCTTTGAATCGAGGGCGTCCACTTGGCGCCAGCGGAAGATATGGTCATCGTTGGCCTTGGTTCCCTGCTGTTCGTTTTCTTTGAGGGGCCGCTTGAGCCTCACCGTGCAGCCCACCCCGTCTGTGACAATGCCAGTGTCCATTTTCCAACCAGTTCGTCTGATGGCCTTCATGTTAAAGTAGTGCTCCCACAGGTCCTCCACTGGGGCGTCTTTCATGGCTTGGCTCACCGTGTTTTTCATATGATGGGTATGTACATATTTGAGCACCTCATTGTCCATGGTGACATTGGTGGCTGTCATGGCTTTGACCGGAATTAGAGACATGGCACGAAAGCCTCTCAGGGGCTTCTCCTGCCTCTGCTCCCACTCTTGGCGCTTCTGCACAATCCAGAAGAACCGAAAGTACTCCTCAAAGTGAGACCCAATGGATTTTCCACTGAATTTCTCGATACCAATGTCTTTGCGAACCCGGGACGCAAATGCCACGAGGTCGTCCTCATGACATTCAAGCCAAGTGGGAATCTTGTCTTTTTTTTTGACTGTGTCTTCTTCTTTGACTGTGTCTTCTTCTTTGACTGTGTCTTCTTCTTTGACTGTGTCTTCTTCTTTGACTGTGTCTTCTTCTTTGACTGTGACTTCTTCTTTGACTGTGTCTTCTTCTTTGTCTGTGTCTTCTTCTTTGACTGTGTCTTCTTCTTTGACTGTGACTTCTTCTTTGACTGTGACTTCTTCTTTGACTGTGTCTTCTTCTTTGTCTACCTCAGACCTCTTTCGTTTCCTTCCGGCAGTGGTAGTTTGGTTACCGCTTGCTTTTTCTTTTGCTTTATCACAGCCGTCAAACTGGTTCCGTTTCTTGATCACCTGTTCACGAATAATGCGCAAGTCGTGGGTTTTGACCAGACTTACGCATTGCACCGTTCGTATGGCCCGTCTCCTGTCTGTGGGTGTGACATTCCCGCACCCATCACACCATCTTCCCACGATAGAGGTCACGTATTGTTTGTGTCTGTGAGCAAAATTTAAAGCCACATGGTTCTTTATGTTGGTAAGGAACTCTTTGGCAATGTACTGCTTTGCGTTTGCGCCCAGAAGCATTATGTTTGGGGTCTTGTAGTCTGGTCCCAAGTGGGCTTTCCAATGAAAATCTGCGATGGCGGACAGTTTGGGTTCTTTGGCGCTCATGGACTCCACTCCCCCAACGATGTCGATGCACCGCTTGACCATGGTCTGGGTTATGGAAACGGGTAGGCCCTGTTGGGTCATGTCCAAAACGTGTATCTGGAGGATGCGCATGGCGGCGGTTGAGGCACGGCTCAACTCGATGGTGGCTGTATTCAAAAGGGTCGACATCTCTGGGGACCTGCAAACAGACGAGAGTCTTGTGCGTATGCAAAGGAAGCGTTGCTCAGAGTTGAGTTTTTTGCGGGCCAAGAAGGCTTCTTTACGGTTATGTACGTCGTCGGCCATGCCACCAAAGTGTAGGTGTAACCAAAGTGTGTAATCTAACGGTTGTGCAAAAAAATTGCTAATATATGTGCATTTAGTGGGTGGTTAAAAATAGAATAGTAATGTTCTATTTACTTTTTTTGAGACTTTGTGACATTGCGCCATTTTTGTACCACCTGTAGTCGTATGCCCCTGTCCCCCCATCACGGGACAATATTTTGGTGGTGTTTGTGTTTGTCATCATGGTTTTTGTGACTTCTTGGACAAACACGAATACCCCATGTTCCGGATCTTGCATGAGACGCTGGAACTCACGCACGTCAAAAGAGTTTTTTCCTTTGACGAGGGTTTTGGAAAGCGAATGATCAGGTAGCCGCATGTTGATCAGTTGAATGGAACCGTCTTTCTTTCGAGCATTGAATTTTACTGTGGGTGGAAGTTTCTTGGGCACGTATTTCTTGGGGTGAGGGTTTTTCCGGTTGCGTTTGGCCGAAATCCACTTTCCGTCTGTGGATCCCTCGGAACCCTTGAGCGTTTTTGAAGCGGACGAAAGTGGAGACAGGTCATCATACCCCCCCTTCATCCACCCGGGCAGTTTGCGCTTTTTGGGTGGGGGAGGAGTGACAGTGGCGGTGTGGGTATCTTTTCCACCATCGTCGCATGAGCCACTGGAGTCACCCATGGTTGTGTGTGTATTTCCTTCACCACCGTATGAGCAGCCACTGGAGTCACTGGTGCCGGGTTCTGGCACTGGTTCTGGCACTGGTGGTCCCGACACTGGTCTTGATACCCAAAAGCCAACTATCATCCCCACCTAAAAAACATAAAAAACAAGACCAACCAAGTCGGTTTGTTCACTCACAGCGGCGGATGAAACACTTCCGTGACATTTCCAGGAAAACACTCCCCATGTGTTTTCGAGTTTATGTCTGTCCAATAAACGTTCATTTCAACACTTCGTTACCCTTCGCGTGCACGTTTGCCCCATTTAAGATCAGATGCTTGACGACATCCAAGCGATTATACACCGATGCAAATCTCAGCGCGTAGTCATTGTTCGCGCATACGTCTGCACCGTTAGCAATTAGTAACTTGACTACGTCCAAGTGACCATTCATCGACGCGTGTCTCAGCGCTTCGTCACCCTTTGCATGCACGTCTGCCCCTTTAGAAATTAAGAACTTGACCACTTCCAAACGGCCATCCGTTGACGCGTATCTCAACGCCCCTCCATGGTCCGCGTGCATGTCTGCCCCGCTTTCCATTAGGAACTGGGTTACATCCAAGTGGCCATACATCGACGCGCGTGTCAGCGCTCCGTCATTATTCGCGTGTATGTTTGCCCCCTGGGTCACCAGATACTGGACGACCTCCAAGTGGCCATACACTGACGCGTATCTCAGCACTTCGTCATTGCTTGCATGCATGTCAGCCCCCTGGGTCACCAGATACTTAACCACCTCCAAACGGCCATCAGTTGACGCGTATTTCAGCGCTTTTTCACAGCCCGCGTGTATGTTTGCCCCGCTTAGGATAAGGTATTTGACGGTCTCCAAGTGGCCATGCATCGACGCCCATATCAGTGCTTCGTCGTCCTTTGCATGGATATTTGCCCCGTTTTCTACCAGATACCTGACGACATTCAAGTGGCCATGCATCGACGCCCATATCAGTGCTTCGTCGTCCTTTGCATGGATATTTGCCCCGTTTTCTACCAGATACCTGGCGACATCCGAGTGGCCACGCTTTGAAGCCAACCTCAGCGCTTCGTCATCTTTTGTGTGCACGTCTGCACAGTTAGCAATTAGTAACTTGACTACGCCCAAGTGACCATTCATCGACGTCCATCTCAGCGCTTTGTCACCATCCGCGCGCACGTCTGCCCCCACCCCAATCAGGAACTGGACTACCTCCAAGCGACCAAACTCGGACGCCCACGTCAGTGCTCCGTCATTGTTCGCATGTATGTTTGCGCCTTCCCCCACCAGGTACTTGACTACCTCCAAGTGACCCCCATAGGACGCCAACCTCAGCGCTTCGTCATTGTTTTTGTGCACATCTGCACCTTGGTCCATTAGGAACTGGATGACCTCCAAGTGACCATCCCCCGACGCCCATCCTAGCGCTTTGTCATTGTTTGTGTGTATGTTTGCTCCTTCTTCCACTAGATACTTGACAACATCCAAGTGACCACGCTTTGACGCCCATGCCAGCGCACCACAGCCACGGTTTGCGTCTGCTCCCTGGGTCACCAAAAACTGGACCACACCCAGGTGGCCATTCTCAGACGCCAACATCAGCGCTTCATCGCCCCTCGCGTGCACGTCTGCTCCATTCAGAATCAAATATTTCACGGTCTTCACGTATCCTTTCTCTGATGCAAACGCCAAACTACCATGGTCCCCCCCATCATGGTTCTCATGCTGTCCCCCATACACGACTGAGAGGTGGTAGGCTCTCTCTGCGCTCTGTGCGCGTCGTGGATGTCCTCCAAAGCGGGTGTGACGTCGCAAGAGCAAAAAAACAAAATTGGACAGGAAGGGGACAGACAGCATCTTTACTGCTACTTATCTTGTGCAAATTAAGTGATGTTCTTCAAATGCATGTTTGATTTATGAAATAAAACCACGGCCTTCAATGAAACCCCCCAAAGATTTTTGTCACCCCAAACTACAGATCTTCTTCCACACATGGTCAAACATCTCAAGAACTTTGTTGACGCCAACGACTGGTTCAAGACCCAGGGCCGCTCTTTCAAATACTACAAGCGCTCAAAAGCATGGAAAGAACTATCACACAAACACCCTTCTTGGGTCCACCCAGGAGGGCCAGGGAGGAACAGACACACAATGATTCACAGAAGCCTGATAAATATGGTCGCAATGAAAACGGTGGCCAAACCGTGTCACCCAGGGAGGTCTGACAAGGGGGTTTCCCCAAAAGTCTCTTCCCCTCCTCCTCCCAAACCCACAACCAGAGACAGACTCGCATCCCAAAATCCACAACTGGATTTTTTTGTAGTTGCAGATGACCCCACATGTAGCATGTGCGCGTCCTGTGGGACTGTTTCGAGGCGCAAACAAGACGAAAAGATAACCATTGTGCGAGAACCCAAGAAAATGTCTGGATATATCCCTTTGGTGAGAAAATGCAAACACTGCACATCTGCCGTCTATAGATTCTTTTCAAAGGTGGTTACTGACCATAAGCGCAGGTACGCAGAAATTCCAAGAAAGCACGTTTCAGTGACAGTAAACGACCTTATGGTCATGTGGTCTGCACAAAACGGTAAGTGTGCGGTCACTGGGCTACCAATGTCATTTTCTGGGGGTGATGTTCGTCTGTGTTCGGTCGACAGAGTCAATTCGGGAAAAGGGTACTCTGCCGACAACGTGCAACTGCTTTGTCTGTGGGTCAACCGAGGAAAAAACACTATGGACAACGATTGTTTTTTGCATGAATTTCGTGCCGCAGCACAGTCTTTTACGTGGAGGAAACCCACAAAAGCCTGAAAAATGTTTATTTTGAACACTGCCCGCGTTCGTGTCTGCGCATGGCGCTTGATTTTACAGGTTCGTCCAGAATTGCAGACCGCATCGTGTTTGGAGAAGTCTTGTCTGGTGTCATCCATTTTATGTTTTTTGCGCGTTGGTTTCTTGATTTCCTCAGTTTATGGTGACACATCCAACACACAAATGCAGGAGCAAAAGAGTATCCGTTTCCCAAGGAGATTTGGGCCTGGGGGTGATTCTCCAAAACAACGCGTACCAACACAACCGTACAACGGCCGGTATTGTTCCTTGGTATCGTATCAAGGGCCACAAATTCAGCATGCTTGGATGTGTTCCAAAACTGAACTTTGGAATCACATGGACCCGTCCGGCTGTGTACTGAAAACACCTTGTTTAAACTGTTCTTCTTTCGAGCGCCGTTTCCTTACGACAATGGCGTGGACCCCGTCACGTCGCTCTGTGATGGAGTCGGTGTTGACGTTCCTAAGGATGCGCTCAAGATGCATGTTGGGGGGGGGGTTGTGGCAGACACGGGGGTTTCTAAACACGGGGGTTTCTAAACAAACAAAACATTTCATTTAGGTCGACAATTCACAAACTCCCAATGTTGTCGTCGTGTCTGTCGTCCAACAGACCCTGACCGTGCAAGACGCCACCCCTTGGTCTTTGAACCTGTTTGGCACGGAGCACCGCGTTTTGCCACAGAAACTGAACAGAGTCCAACACGAGCGGGAACAAAATCACCACAAAAATGAGTTCCAAGTGTCGGTTACCCCGAAATTTGTTTGAGAACCACCGAGTTGCTTCAGACAAAGAAGCAAACAACACCACAAGAACTAAAGAACAAAACACCCGGGCAAGCAACGAACTGAATACCCAGTGAATCAGTTGGGCAAACCAAATTTTGTATGAAGGCCCATTGTACACATCTGTGTAGACGCCCGTCCTTGACAAACATTGTGTGCGGTCTGACTTGCTCGCAATCCATTCGCCCCATCTGTGGATGACTATGGTCAGATAAACCCCCAACAGGGTGTCTATGATAAATTGTGCAAGGAACCACGCACATTCATCTCTCTTGACCTCCGTTTTTCTTCCCACCCACCCTGCCAACACAATGGCGGCAAACGTTCCCCAAAAATGAGAGACAAACGAGGAGACGCCCTGCTTTGCGTTGTCAAGGAACCATGTCTTCCACGGTCTGGGGGAACGGTCTGTGTGGATGCATTTTCCCGACTCAACAAATGCCCTGTGTGACACCAGAATAAACACGGCACTTATCGCGACCACAGCCTGCATGGCGTTGGCAAACGGGTTGCCGATCAACACACACTCGTCGTTTTCAATGGCAGACTTGGGGAGAATCTCAAACAGCATTGTGGGTGGGATGTGTGAATGTTGCGATGATGTTTGAGTGCCATATGCTGCATGTGTCTGTCAATATTATTGAGATGGAAATGGCACACACCTGAAAAAATTGGCTCTTGATTATCATCACTTGGGAGCATTGCTTTAACCGCCACATCTATGATTTTTCTTCTCTGTCACTTTTGAAATTGCCCGACCAAGATGACAACTTGAACGTGATCATCAATGGTGTGGAATGAATTAAACAGAAACAAAATTGTCCACCAAACAATAAAAGGGGGATATAGATCGCAAATGTCGCGACCTGAATTGTGGGTGGATGCCCAGTCATTTTCATCACAGGGTGGGTCTGGTCAGTTTCACCAAGATGCGACTGCCAACCAACGGCCTGCAATGTGTTCTTGCATAGGGCTTCAAGAAATGCAGAGCCTCCGGGGGCGTTATGGTTCAGACCGCATTTTTGACATGTTGGACGGCCATACCTCTGGGATGAACAGGGCTCCCTTGCCGGGTTCTAAAGCGTGGAACAGACAACCGGCGTCGGAGCCTTGGTGCTTCGCTTCTCACCAGGAAGAACTGTTCAGAAACCCGGGGATGGTGGACGCGTGCGGCGCCCAGTACCAAGACTCCACCGGTCTGTTTTTCATCAAAGACGACGGAAAATCAGAGAGCACCTCTGACCCGGAGGATCCTTGTAGGTGTCTGAGGCAGTCAGACGCTCTTGCGTACCGTTTGGGCAAAAACTCGTGGGGGTGCCACCGGTGGCCCGGGGAGCCATCCAAAGAACCAATATGTGTTGTACACTCCACCAACGCGAAAGAGTGCGAACGAAGGGTCGGGGCCGTCCCCAGCAACAACGGAGACATCTGGTGGAGGCGTTGCGAACCCAACGAATGAATCCGTGCATTTAACTGGGCAGATTTGAGACAAATGCCCTCCCCTCAAATGCCCGCCCCTCAGCAGGGCAAAGTTTCGCATCAGGGGGGGGTCTTTATTTTTTATGTCAAACGACTGTAAATACAACTTTCCAAAACACCTCGAGAGAAACATGGAAACATTAGATAGCAGGGTCTGGCTGAACTTTGAGTCTGGGAGGTTCAGGAGAAAAGGCATAAAAGTGGTGGAAAACAAAGATCCTGCGGTCGTGCGACGTTGGATGATGGATATGCAAACGGTAAAAAACGCTCAAAGATGCCTAAAGATCATGTTCGCAGACAACAGTCTTAGTGACACATGGAAAAGGAAATACATGTGCCAGGAAGCACACGCTCTGGTTGACGGGTCGTTTCACGGGGCCCGCATCCTTGTGTGTGGCGTTACCGCCTATTATGAACTCAGCGGCTCTGACAATTTAGTCCATGTGGAAAAAGAACTTGTGGAGTCTGTCAAAAACTGGCTGTACTCTGGTCTGACACCGATCCGGGTGATGAATTATGCGATGCATTTTGCGTTGTGGAAAAACCAGGACCAGATAGGGATGGCCAGGGCCCTCATGTGGCATGGGGAGTTCCTCACCATGCGGGAAGAAACCGCCCTCGCGGAAAGAGGGGTCAACATGGAGGAAGAACTTGCCCTCATTGAGACAGAGAAGGAATGGCAATCAAAAAGGGAAGAGGAATACAAGGGGGTGATAGAACTCATCAAAATTGTGGAAAAGGCATTCTGGGATAACTACAGAGACACAATATCAGACGAAAACCACACACAGACACTTGAACTGGTCACACATGTGTGCAGCGGTCTGAGCACGCTGGGGGGGGGCGAAGATTTCAAAGAATCCATCGAAGCGTCTGTGGATCTCACCATACTGGGCCAAGCGATACGGAGCCAAACCATGGACAGCGAATTATTGGTGGACTATGGCAACCGTATTTTGGGTTTCCTTGAGGAGGTCGATGCCCCTGCAAAGGTTGAACACATCCGATCCCGTCTCTTTCAAGATCCCGATTTTTCGCGTGTCCACACGTGGTGGACAGACGTCCTCTCTTTTGTCATTCAAAAAATAGACACTCTTCAAAGAACACGAATATCTGTGCAACACGGTGTGGAAGAGGTATTTTCTAGAATGAAACGGGAACAGGCAACCACCACCCAACAACAAGCACCACCACAACAAGATCCCACACAAGGCATTGACTTGTCAAAAATACGGATGAGGACGGGTCGTTAATAAAATTTACTCCATTTTTTCAATAACCCACGGTGCCACACACATCGGGCAAGTTTTGTCTTTTTCCTCCAGTCTTCTGTTGATCCACTCTGAAATGCAATGGAAATGGTACATATGTCCACATCCACCGAGACACCATTTACAGGTTTCCCACACTTCCGTGGACGACACAATATCCTGGCTTCTGCATTTTATGCACGGGTCGTGCAAGGACAATCTGCATACGGGGCAATTGTCTTGTTCTCCACCACCCCAACCCTTGATCCCCACCATTTTGATTTGAGATGGGTGAAAAAAAACAACATTGTTGGGTGCTGGGTCCGGGTTTGGTCCACAAAGCCACAGGTCCTTGACTTCCTTGTCAACTTCCATGGGGGCTTCCATTATTTATTTGACAATTGACAATGCCACAAAGTAGATGGAGGGGCAGGAGGTGGGTGCCCGGTTTTTAACACGCGAGGATTTTCTTTCATTTCCAGGTAATTTCCACGTGTCATTCCAGGACCCACATCTCATTCCAGATTACCCCCATTCCCCATCCCTGCAACACTCACCCCCCTGCCCAGACGTCTCCCTTTCGTGTCCCTAACATCCCCTAACTTGGGACACAACAAAACCACAAGTTTCATTTGGCCGGGGGGTGCCCACGTAGTCAAAGGAACACAAAATTCTATCCTACATTTCACATCAAAAAAATTATTTTTCTGGCGCCGACCTCAGTGGTCTGCATGTACGTTTGCCCCCACCCCAATCAGGTACTGGGTTACTTCCAAGTGACCGTTCTTTAACGCCAACTTCAGCGCTTTGTTATGGAGCGCATGCACGTCTGCACGTTTCAAAATTAGGTACTTGACCACATCCAAGTGACCGTTCTCCGACGCCAACCTCAGTGCATGATCATCCCGTGCGTGCACGTCTGCTCCCACCAAGACCAAATACTTGACCACTCCCAAGTGACCACACATCGACGCCCACCTCAGTGCTTCATCGTCATTTGCATGCACGTCTGCTCCCACGCCCACCAGGTACTGGGTTACTTCCAAGTGACCTCCTCCAGACGCCATCCTCAGTGCTTCATCATCCCCCCCATGCACGTCTGCTCCCTGGGATACCAAATACTTGGCTACTTCCAAGTGACCTTCCTCCGACGCCGACTTCAGTGCATAATCATCATCTGCATGCACGTCTGCTCCCGCCCCCACCAGGTGCTGGGTTACTTCCAAGTGACCCCCCCCTGATGCCCATTTCACTGCTTGATCGTCCTCTGCATGCACGTCCGCCCCCGCCCCCACCAGGTACTGGATTACTTCCAAGTGACCCCCCTCTGACGCCCATCTCAGTGCTTCATCATTCTCCGCATGTGCGTCTGCTCCCACCAAGACCAGATACTGGGTTACTTCCAAGTGACCATTTTTCGACGCCCACCTCAGTGCTTCATTGTTGCTTGCGTGCACGTCTGCACCCACCCCAATCAGGAACTGGGCTACTTCCAAGTGACCCCCCTCAGACGCCATCTTCAGTGCTTTATCATTCCTTACATGTACGTCCGCCCCCACCCCCACCAGGTACTGGGTTACTCCCAAGTGACCATTTTTCGACGCCCACCTCAGTGCACAACCATCCTCTGTATTTACGTCTGCTCCTTGGGAGACCAAGTACTTGACCACTTCCAAGTAGCCCCTCTCAGACGCCCACCTCAGTGCATAATCACGTTGTGCATGTATGTCTGCTCCCCTCCCAATTAGGTATTTGATTACTTCAAGGTGACCTCTCTCTGATACCAACCTCAGCACACAATCATTTCCCGCATGTGCGTCTGCCCCCATCCAAATCAAATACTTTACCACTCCCAAGTAACCCTTCCTTGACACATCCTTGAAATATCCCTCGTGGTAGTCATACATCACACCCAAATAATAAACTTTCCACTTTTTCTTCTCACGGCGTAGCGTGAATTTTGCGTTCCGTGGCTCCACCAGAACATAATTTGTCTGAAACGAGTCGCTCAACATCTCGACAAAAACCAAAGAAAATTGATCATGCTCCAACACAAACACACTCCAACAAGACAAAGACCACATCTGACATTCAAAAGGAGAGGATCGTGATTTCCAGGAAAAAGATCTGTGTTGTTTACTATGGGCCCAACCCAAGTCAGGGTCAGACGCCCATTTCGGCGTTGTTACATGGTCTTTGTCTTGTTGGAAAGTTAACGCGTAGTCACCATTTGCGTGCGTGCCTGTCTGGCCCCGTTGGTAATTAGCGACTGGACCACATCCAAGTGATCATTTCCTGACGCTCACATCAGCGCTTCGTCATCTTTTGTGCGCATGTCTGCCCCATTAGAAATCAGGAACTGGGTCACTCCCAAGTGACCGCTCCTTGATGCCCGTCTCGGCGCGTAGTCACCCCGCACGCGTACGTTTGCACCTTTCAAAATTAGGAACTTGACCACCTCCAAGTGACCATTCTCAGACGCGAATATCAGCGCTTCATCATTGTTAGCGTGCACGTCTGCACCTTCCAAAATCAGGAACTGGGTCACTCTCAAGTGACCGTGCAACGACGCACATTGGAGACCAAATACTTTACCACTCCCAAGTGACCATTTTTTGGCGCCCACCTCAGGGCATCGTCGTTGTTTGCGTGCACGTCTGCCCCATTTCTTACCAAAAATGCCACGGTCCCAAGGTACCCCTTTTCTGAAGCGAGGGTCAAACTCTTCTCTCCTTGCCCCCCACGACGGTTCTCATCACGAGTCTCATGTACGACAGAGAGGTAATGGACTTTCTCTGCGTTCCCTTGCGTGTCGTGGGAGGCAGCGCGTGAAATGGGGGTGGTGTTTTGATTTCACAAGGACAAAATTGGACAGGAATGGGCCGGACAACATCAAAATGATGGTACACACCACAACCCAACATATTTTGTACCATTTTTCGCGATTTTACATGTTTTTGTACCGCTTTTTGCAATCTGGGGATGATACAAATATTTGTTCTGGAAAAATTCCAAAACCTACGCCTCGTTTGGGTTTTCTTTGATCATTCTGTAAATCCAACCCAAGTCCAACCGTGAGTCGGGATCAGACGCCCATTTTAGCGCTTTGTCGTTGCTTGCGTATCCAGTCAGAATTAGGAACTTTGTGACCCTCAAGTGGCCATTCATCGATGCGTATTTCAGCGCTTCGTCACCCCCCGCATGTACGTCTGCTCCACTTTGGACAAGGAACTTGACCACATCCAAATGACCATTCTTTGACGCCCATATCAACGCTTTGTCATCCCCCGCGTGTATGTTTGCTCCCTGGGATACCAAACACTTGACTACCTCCGAGTGGCCATCCATCGACGCATACATCAGCGCTTCGTCACCCCCCGTGTGTATGTCTGCCCCATTGAGGATCAGGAACTGGGTTACATCCAAGTGACCACTCATTGACGCCCATATCAGCGCGTCGTCATCGTTCACGTGCGCGTCTGCCCCATTAGAAATTAGGGTCTTGATCACCTCCAAGTGACCGTGCAACGACGCACATTGAAGCGCGTCGTCATTGTTCGCGTGTACGTCCGCTTCCCTTTGGACGAGGAACTTGACTACCTCCAAGTGACCATTCTCAGACGCGTGTCTCAGCGCGCGGTCATTGTTCGTGTGAACGTCTGCACCATTGGAAATTAGGAACTGGACCACTCCCAAGTGGCCATATTTTGATGCACATCTCAGCGCTTCGTTACTTCTCGCGTGTATGTCCACGCCCATTCTAGTCACCAAAAATGTCACTGTCTCGAGGTATCCCCTCTCTGAAGCAAAAAACAAACTACATTGGTCCCCGTAGTGATCGTCCCCGTACACGACAGAGAGGTGACAGACCCTCTCAGCGCTCTTTGCGTATCGTGGAAGACGGTGTGTGAAATGGCGACGATGTTTTGATTTCACAAGGACAAAATTGGACAGGAAAGGGCCAGACAACATATCATACTACATAACAACCACAAATAAAAAAAATTCTCTTCACGCACTCAAATCTTTGGCTAGGGGGTATGTTTACATCAAAAAAATAACTGCATTTTTCTGGCGCCGACCCCAGTGGTCATGTACGTCTCCCCACACCCATCAGGTACTGGGTTACTTCCACGTGGCCGTTCTCCGACGCCCACCTCAGTGCTTCGTCATGGAGCGCATGCACATTTGCTCCCTGGGTGACCAAATATTTGACTACTTCCAAGTGACCCTCCCAAGACGCAAATCTCAGTGCTTCATCATCATCCGCATGCACGTCTGCTCCCACGCCCACCAGGTACTGGGTTACTTCCACGTGACCTCCTCCAGACGCCAACCTCAGTGCTTCATCATCCTCTGCGTGCACATCTGCTTCTTGGGAGACCAAATATTTAACTACTCCCAAGTGACCGCTCTCAGACGCCAACCTCAGTGCTCCATCATCCTTTGCGTGCACGTCTGCGCCCTGAGATACCAAAAACTGAGTTACCTCCAAGTGACCTCCCCCAGATGCCGACCTCAATGCTTCATCATCCCTTGCATGTATGTCTGCACCCTGGGATACCAAATACTTGACCACCTCCAAGTGACCATTCTTTGACGCAAATATCAGCGCATTGTCGTTCCACGCGTGCACGTCTGCACCCACCCCAATCAGGAACTGGGTTACCTCCAAGTGACCACCCTCAGACGCCCATCTCAGCGCTTCATCATGTTGTGCATGTACGTCCGCTCCCGCCCCCACCAGGTGCTGGGTTACTTCCAAGTGCCCCCCTTTCGACGCCCACCTCAGCGCATCGTCATTTATCGCGTGCACGTCTGCTCCTTGGGAGACCAAGTACTGGGTTACTTCCAAGTAGCCCTTCCCAGACGCCCACCTCAGTGCATAACCATGTTGTGCGCGTATGTCCGCTCTTTTCGACACCAAATATTTGATTACTTCAAGGTGACCTCTCTCTGATACCAACCTCAGCACACAATCATTCCCCGCATGTGCGTCTTCCCCCGCCCAAATCAAATACTTCACCACCCCCAAGTAACCCTTCCTTGACACATCCTTGAAATATCCCTCGTGGTAGCCATACATCACGCCCAAATAATAGGCTTTCCACTTTTTCTTCTCACGGCGTAGCGTGAATTTTGCGTTCCTTGGCTCCACCAGAACATAATTTGTCTGAAATGAGTCGCTCAACATCTTGACAAAAACCAAAGAAAATTGATCATGCTCACATCTGACATTCAAAAGAAGAGCATTGTGATTTCCAGGTAAAAGATTTGTGTTGTTTGACACTGCTCTGGGGCGTCCGCCGCCCTGCATCAGTTTTGTGTGTTGTTGTTCCCAATGTGTCATGGACTCACAAACCACAGAGACCCACAAGCCACAGACCCACAAGCCACAGACCAACGACCGGGAACCAAACCGAATGGAACAGCCACAGGCATGACCACCATGTGTGTGGCAGAGGGTAAAAGGGAACTGGAAGAAAATCGGGACAAATGCAAGAAAGAACTTGAGGACCTGCTGTTAGCACGAGAAGAGCAGTTGAGGCCCGCCCGGGAGGCCCGAAGGCGGATCCAACATCTGAAACATCTTGTAACAGTCAAAACGAAAAAACTTGCCGCTGAAAAAGAGCGTCTGAAAAAATTGAAATCCAAGGTGGACCATTTGAGGTCACATGATTGGCCTCTTCGCGCACAACAACTGGGGGGGGAAAAAGAGGAAACGATCGTCCAAATGGAAAAGGAAAAAGACAAAATGGAAAGATCAAAAAAAAGAAGCCATGCTAAAACAACAATCGCATTCAAGGACTATGTTGAAGGCAACGTAAAATTCAACGAATCCACAAGAATGTGGACGATCATGAACATGTGTTTGCCGACGTTCGGGGGGTCCGTGGTGGACGATCCGGATGATTCCGCTCCCCTCAAGGAGCGATTCAGGATATTTTGGGTTGTGTTGGAGCGTCTGAGGCTTGCGTGGGCAGGACGGGAGCCGTTTTTTCTGCACCCCATGGGCATCAGTGGTATGACAGTGTTTATTGAACGGGACCATGAAATGATTCCGCTGTCTGAGGGCCCGATGCTCAACGGGGCCATAGATTCCCTCAACGAAAATATTAAGCACATCATGGACCTTTTTGACAAGAAAATTCAACTCCCCATGTTCATGCATTTTGACACATCAGAACACGAGTGGGACAATGTATGCGACAATGTGTACAGCACAAAAGACAGTGGTGACAGGACATCATCCCCTGTGGTGTGCCCGTCTGAAAACGAGAGCGACACGGACAGCGGTGTCATTTTGTGGGAGTGACGGGACTCGCATGGACGAATTTTGCGATAAATGAATGAAACAAACCCAAACTGCACCACGCTCCAATAATTTTATTGTGTCACCGTTGTTGAGTGCAATATTATTGTTTTGTCGCGCAACCAGTCATGAAAGTGTTGGTCACCGGAGGGTGTGGGTTTATAGGGGGCCATTTATGCGAAAAACTTATTGCGCAAGGCCACACTGTTTTGGCCACAGACCACCTGCGCAACTGTTGCGGCCAAGATTCACAAGATCCTGCCGGGTCTTACAACAGGAAAATTGAGGCCCTCACAGCCTTGACAGGTTTAGATGGGTTTTCGTTTCATGGTTGTGAAATGGGGGACATCCCCGACTTGATCAGGGAGTGGTCCCCAGACGCGGTGTGCCATCTTGCTGCACTGGGGGGCGTCCGGGAGAGTATTAGGGATGCTCAGAGGTACACAGAGGTAAACCTGTGTGGAACGATGAGGGTCATGGAAGCGTGCTATGCGATCAACACCCCGCTGGTGTTTGCTTCTTCAAGCAGCGTTTATGGAACAAACACAAAAGTGCCTTTTTGTGAGACAGACGTCGTTGATTCCCCGAACAGCCCTTATGCATGCAGCAAAAGGGCATGCGAACTATTTGCCCAAACGTTCGCCAGAAACCACCACGACGCAAACATTGTTGCCCTGCGGTTTTTCACGGTGTACGGCCCCAGGGGCAGGCGGGACATGGCCCCTTTCAAATTTTTGAGGGGCATCTTTAACGAGGAGCCAATAACCATGTACGGGGACGGATCATCGTCAAGGGACTACACATATATAGACGACATCGTGGGCGGGATTCTTGGGAGCATCCGTTTTATTTGTGACGAGAAGAACAGCGGATACCATTGCTTCAACCTTGGTTCTTCCAGACCAGTGACACTGGCATCATTTATCCAAACATGTGAAAGGGTTGTGGGGAAAAAAGCAAGAATCATGCAATGTAAACAACAGGATGGCGACGTTCCTGCAACATATTCTGACTCGTCCAAAGCCCAGACGGTTCTTGGATTCAGTGCAGAGACGCCATTAGTGGACGGTCTCCGTGATACATTTGAATGGATGCAAAAGTCTGGAATAAAGTTGTAATTCTACCCAAAACACCCGTGCATGGTGGGCCTAGTCTAGTTTTCCAGGGATAACATGACTTTGATTGGGGGGGTTGCATCTGGGGAGGCGGGGCAACGATCATGTTTCGCCAACTTCTTTCAAAAACATCACTTGGCAACCAACCAACACAATGGCAGACGAGCGTGACATTGATGCCACCAGTGTCGCTTGGGTGGACCCCAAAGATTATGCGTTCACCATCGATGGGAGCGTTGGGGAGTCTGGGGGACAGATGGGAAGGCTCATTCCGTGGCTGGCGGCATTTGTGATTGAATCGGGTGCCGGTGCGGGCGTTGCCCCAAGAAAATTCACAATGACCAAATATCGGCACTCGCGACCCACACCCGGTCTGGCTTTTCAACACAAGTTGGGGATAGGAGAATCCATGGAATCGTTGGGGTTTTCACCCGCTTTTCCCTTGGAGATTAAAATGACAAAATTTTCGTTCATAAACGGCAGGCGGCCCATTAATACGTCAGCCAATATCAACATAAACATTGGGTGCCGAACAGCGGGTGCAATCACTCTGATATTGCAGTCACTTCTGCCCCGCGCCGCTTTATGCAGAGGTGTGTTCAGTGCCAACATCACGGGCGGGACAGACACAGGCTTCTCCCCTCCGGTTGACTACGCCAGACACATCTTGTTCCCGATCCTCGAAAGCCTGTTTCCAACAAAAAAATTTGGCATGGACGTGATTTCTCGGGGAATTTACCCCAGAGGGGGGGGGAAAGTCATCGTTAATGTCTCTCCTAATTTCCAAGAGCCCTGTGGGCCGTCGCCCAGTTGGGACGTAAAGGGTGATATCGCATTTTTCGAGGCGCATGTGTGGGGGGACAACACACTTTTGGATGAACAAGTCCTGTCAGAGGCCAAATCGCTCATCCAGAGCGTGTTCCTCATGGATGCATGCCCTGATGTCAAAGTCTTTTCAAGTCACATGAGCCATTTCAGCGAATGGTTAGGGCACCCAAGACAGAAGGGCGAAACGCGAGTCGCCCCAGACGAAGGCCCGACAGCACCACCACAAGACGCACCCAAACTCACCAAGACAGAACAACAACACGCCGCCGGGCCGCCCACCAAAAGCACACATGTGGCGGCGGGCATCCTTCTTGTGGCGGTCACAGATTCAGGGCACCGGATCGCAGTGGATCACAGACGGTCCCCAAAAGAAAACCCCGACATGACAGCGTCCGAAATGCTCGCAGAAGTGGTAACGTCACTGAAGACCCAGTGGGACCGGTCTGGGTGTTTCGACGAACACGCCGAAGATCAAATTTTGCCTTTCCTTGTGTTTCGAGCCGTTCAGACAAAAGTGGGATCCCCGGGTACCGAGCTCGA